>Ga0268266_10001872_pt1 | contig 23748 bp, 19 predicted proteins | sample KBSS13metaG_FD_190356 | JGI IMG/M metagenome (GOLD analysis project Ga0268266, IMG submission 190356) | Switchgrass rhizosphere microbial communities from Kellogg Biological Station, Michigan, USA - KBS S1-3 metaG (SPAdes) (version 2) | ecosystem: Host-associated > Plants > Roots > Rhizosphere... | reverse complement strand
GCGCGGCGGGCAACTCCTCGTTGGGGAAGCGGATCGAGAACCGCCGGGAGTAGTTCTCGCGGACCTTTTCGTTGGTGTAGCTGCGCGTTGCCCACGGGCCATAGCGCGCGACGTCCATGGCCCAGACATCGAAACCCGGGTCCCCGTTCACCATCCATTGAGACAGCGCCAGCCCGACTCCACCGCCCTGGCTGAAGCCCGCCATGACTGCGCAGGCGCACCAGAATCCGGGTAGGCCCTGCACCGGGCCGACCAGCGGGTTGCCGTCCGGGGAGAATGTGAATGGGCCGTTGACGATGCGGCGGATGCCGGCGCGGGCCATGGCCGGAAAATGTTCGTAACCGATCTCGAGCGAGGGCGCAATGCGGTCGATATCCGGCTCGAGCAACTCCGCTCCGAAATCCCACGGGGTGGTCTTGGGACTCCAGGGTACGCAGGCGCGCTCGTACGTGCCCAACACCATGCCCTTGCGCTCCTGGCGCATGTAGATTTCCGCTTTGAAGTCGATGGCGTGCGGCAGCTCGTGGCCGCGTTCGCGGTTGAATTCGATGACTTCGGGCATATCGTCGGTGACCAGGTACATATGCTCCATCGCGAGCACGGGCAGCTCGATGCCGACCATGCGCCCGAGCTCGCGGGCCCACAGTCCACCGGCGTTCACAACATGCTCCGCGTTGAGGGTCCCTTCGGTCGTCACTACGTCCCAGGTGCCGTTCGAGCGGCGCGCAAGGGCGGTTACGGGTATTTTGAGATAGATTTCCGCACCGGCAAGCTTCGCTGCCTTGGCATATGCATGCGTTGTGCCATACGGATCCAGGTTGCCGTCGGCCGCATCGAGCATGGCACCGACGAAGTACTTTTCCTCGATCAGCGGCAACAACTGCTTGGCCTCGCTCGGGGTCAGCAGCGAGGTTTCCAACCCGAGATAACGGGCCCGTGCATGCGCCATCTTGAGCCATTCCATGCGCTCCGGCGTATCGGCGAGCAACAGTCCACCCGATCGATGCAGGCCGCAGGATTGGCCCGTGATGCGCTCGAGCTCGTCATAGAGGCCGATCGTGTAGCCCTGCAACTTGGCGACGTTGGGATCGCCGTTCAGGGTGTGAAAGCCGCCGGCGGCATGCCAGGTCGAGCCCGAAGTCAGCTGGTCGCGCTCGACCAGGACGACGTCGGACCAGCCGGCCTTGGTCAAGTGATAGAGCACGCTGCAACCAACGACGCCGCCACCGATGACGACTACCCGGGTGTGTGATTTCATGGTCATGGATCCTCGAATGGACGCGCGGCATCGACCAACACTTCCCAGGTGAAGGCTGCGAAGGTGCGGAGCGCGAAGAATTCGTAGCGGTCCTCGCTTGCTCGGAGCAGGAGTCCCGCGACGTGATGGATGCCGGTCTGGGCGAAGCCGCCGACCGGGAAGACTGTAGGGTGGAGGTCAACGGGGACGAGCCGGCCGAGTAAGTCCCGGGCGCTGGGCCCCTCGATAGACAGGTGCGTGCGTGCTCCTTGAAGTGATGTCACGCAGCCTGCATCCGCCGGGATCGCAGTGCGCAACTGCGCTTCCAACGTGAGCTCGCCGCGTCCGAGTATCCAGTACTGGTCTGGCGCGATGCGAAAGACCTTTTGATTTCCAACGGTGGCGGCGCGATCCGGAGAGTCGGGGAGGGGGCCGCTGAGAACAGCTGACGCGCCTGCGGCAACGCGGGCTGCGGCGTCTGCGCCTGGATAGATTCCGATGTGGAGGAGATGGGTGTTGGTCACCTCGTCGAGGCACACGGCGGGGTGGCTTTTGGCGCCGCCTCCCTCGCCCTTGCCGTGGAAGCTTTCGAGCGCTGAACGCGACTTAAGCACGCATGCGCTCCCCACTCGGGTCGATAAACACCGGCGACACTATGCGTGCGCGGACTTGTTCGTTGCGTAGGGGATAGGCGCAGACGATTTCCTGCCCCTCGTGGCGTAGGCCGCCGTTGTAGAGCGCGAGCGCAATCGTCTTCTGAAGGACGGTCGACCAGGTAACCGAGGTGATGTAGCCGCGGCCGTGACCTTTGATCGGCTCGTCCTTTGCAAACAGGATCGAGCCCCCGCGAAGTTTTGCGCCGGCATCGAGGCACTCGAGGCCTACCAGGCTCCAGCGATCCGGAGCCTGGAGCTCCTGCCGCTGGCGCAGCTCGCGTCCGACAAACGCCTTTTTTTGCGACGCCAGCTTCCCGAGCCCCAGGTCATCCAAGGTGTTGCGGTGATCGAGCTCGAGACCCGCGACGTGGCCCTTTTCAATGCGCAGTGAGGCGAGCGCCTCGAGACCGTAAGGCCTCATTCCCAGTGACGAGCCGCGTTCGAGCAACGTTTCCCACATTGCCGTGCCACGGTCGGCCGGAACGTACACTTCGTAAGCGAGCTCGCCCGAGAAGCTCAGTCGCGCTACCCGCACGGTAATGCCTGCAACTTCATGTTGACAGACGCCCATGTGCGGCAGCGCCTGGTTCGAGAAATCGAGGCCGGGAAACGCGAGCGTCAGAGCCTCTCTGGACTTCGGCCCTGCGACCGACATGCCGGCCCAGCGGTCCGTGACTGACAGCACGTGCACGCGGAGGTTGGGCCACGCCGTCTGCAGGAGGAACTCGAGCCGCGACATGACCTCGCCTGCCTGGGCGGTTGTCGTCGTGAGGAAGTAGGTCGAGTCGGAAAAGCGTGCGGTCGTGCCGTCGTCCAGTACAGTGGCGTCATCGTTGAGCATGACGCCGTAGCGCGCCTTTCCGACGGGAAGCTTGGCGAAATCGTTGGTGTAGAGGCGATTGAGGAATTCAGCGGCATCGGGACCCTGGACTTCGATCTTACCGAGCGAGGATACGTCCGAGATCCCCACGCCGGTGCGCACCAACTCCATTTCGGCCACGTAGGCTGTCCCGACATCGTTGCCAGCCCAGGAGTAGAACCACGGTCGAAGCCAAGGACCGGCCTCGATCATTGTCGCACCGTTCGCGAGATGCCAATCATGCATTGGCGTGCGGCGCGTTGGGCGGAAGTGTGCGCCGGTGTGCCGCCCTGCTAGCGCGCCAACCGAGACGGGCGTGTAGGGTGGCCGATATGTTGTGATGCCGGCGGTCTGGAGGTCTATGCCGCGCAGTGCGGCCATCAACTGTGCGGCGGCGATGTTACTCGTCTTGCCCTGGTCCGTTCCCATGCCGAGGGTCGTGTAGCGCTTGAGGTGCTCCAGGGATTCGTAGCCTTCTTCGTGTGCTAGGGCTAAGTCGCGGGTGGTTACGTCGTTTTGGAAGTCGACAAAGACTTTGGCTCTGCCGCCGTCCGGTGCACGGTTCTTCGCCGGGTTCGCCCAGCCCGCCACCCAAGTGACGCTCTCGGCATGCTGTGGCTCGCCTGTATTTGCCGCGAATCCAACCCAACCGGCGGCAGTCGTGCCGGCTGCATGTCCGTCTGCGAGTGGATCACCCCGCCCGGTGACGGAGCCGGCACCGATGACGCCGGCCGGCCAGGGGCCGGGCACCAGGGCGCCAAGTGCGGAGTCGTAAACGGGCCGCAGACCTGTGTGTGAAGTCAGGTGCACGGTGGGCGACCAACCGCCTGACATCCCGATCAGGTCGCAATCGATCGATTGCGTCTTCGCTGAATCGGCGGCTTGCAGCTCGGCTCCTTGCACGGTGCGGCTGCCATGTGCGCGGACCAGATACGTGGCGAGCCGAATATCGATGCCCGCTTTCTGCGCGGCGGTTTGCAGAGACCCGGTTGCCATTGGCCGCTCATCGGCGATCGTGACGCGGGCGCCGGCGGCGGCGAGGTCGATAGCCGTCGTCCATGCGGAGTCATTGTTCGTTGCTATCAACACCCGGCGCCCCAGGACGAGCGCGTAGCGATTCAGATAGGTGCGCACCGCGCTTGCGAGCATTACTCCAGGGAGGTCGTTGTTACCGAAAAGCAGTGGACGCTCCAAGGCACCTTCGGCATGAACGATGGCGCGCGCACGCAACGTAGTTAGGATCTCTCGTGCTTCGCCCTTCGTTGGGTCGGGGCGAGCGTGATCCTGTCTCTCGACCAACACGGCTGTCAGCCCGTCATAGATGCCGATGGCTGTCGTACGCCGAAATATCTGCACGTTCGGCATCGATGTGATTTCGGCTTCCAGCGAGCCGCGCAAGACTTCTTCTGGCGTATCCGTGGGTGCGGTCAGGAAGCAGCCACCGAGCAGGAAGTCCTGCTCCACCAACGTGACCCGGCAGCCTGACCGGCCTGCGGCGCGCGCAGCCGCGAGGCCCGCAGGACCTGAACCGATGATCAGTACGTCCGTGAACGCGTTAGCCGTCTCATAGCGGTCCGGGTCCGGCAAATGAGTCGCTGCGCCGAGCCCCGCGGCGCGCCGAATGAACGGTTCGTAGAACATCCATGAGCCACGACGCGGTCCCATGAAGGTCTTGTAATAGAAGCCGGCCTCGAACAGCGGCCCGAGAAGCCCTCCTGTGATGGACATGAGGTCGAACTCAACCGATGGCCAGCCGTTCTGGCGTGCGCAGATCAACCCTTGATACAGCTCGGTTGTCGTTGCGGGCACGTTGGGAGTGCGGCGCCCCTCTGTACCCAACGTCAGAAGACCATTCGGCTCCTCGACACCGGCGGCAAGAAAGCCGCGTGGGCGGTGATATTTGAAGCTGCGACCGATGAGCCCGACGCCGTTGGACAGCAGCGCCGCGGCGAGGGTGTCACCCGCATAGCCGGTCAGCTCACGGCCCTCGAACTGGAAGGCGAGCGGTTGAGTGCGGTCGATTCGACCGCCGGCGGGACGACGATGCGCGTCATGTGGCGGCATGACTTTGCTCCGCCTCGGTTTTCGCCGCGCAGTCACGCGCGAGCCAGCTTCGGCCTACCGTGTTTGTTGCTGTGTCGCGCTCGAGCACCAGCCATTGACGGCAACCCTCCACGTGTTGCCAATACTCCAGGTGCACGCCTTTCGGGTTGTCAAACAGGAAAACATAGTCACGCCACACGCGCACGTCGTCGGTGCCGTGTGCCGGGCGGAGTTTGGTTGCGTCCCCGGCGTAGTGGAACTCGGTGTAGTCGCGGAGGCCGCAGTGAGGGCAGGGGATGCGTAACATGCTCTACTGCTTGTATGTCCAGAGGCCCAGTCCGTACTCGTCGGATCCGTTGCCGTGTGCGAAACGATCGAGCGCCAGATGCCGGATGAACGGGTGTTCGTCGCCGTGGGCGAGGGTGTGTGCCATGCACCACCCTGCTGCCGGTGTGGCCTTGAAACCCTGGTAGCACCAACCTGCATTCAGATACAGGTTTTTCAGGGGCGTACGGCCCATGAACGGGCTCCCGTCGGGTGTCATGTCCTGAATGCCTGCCCAATGACGGAGCAGGCGCAGACGTGACATGCCCGGAATCAGTGCGACGGCGCACTCCGCGACCGACCGTGCCTTGGGGAACTGACCTCGCTGCGTGTAGGTATTGAAGCCGTCGATGTGACCGCCAAAGACCATGCCGCCCTTGTCGGATTGTGAGATGTAGAAGAGCTCTGCACCGAAGGAGAGCACGCAGTCGAGGAAGGGCTTGATGGGCTCGGTCACGAAGGCCTGCAGCGCATGGCTTTCGATCGGCAGGCGCAGCCCTGCCAACCGTGCAACGTGGGAGGAGTGGCCGGCGACTGAAACCAGCGTGCGTCCCGCGTTAATCCGGCCGCGGCTCGTCTCGACGCCGCTCACCGCATCTGCGTCACGTAGGAATCCCGTGACCTCGCAGTTCTCGATGATGTCGACGCCGAGCCGGTCTGCGGCGCGCGCGTAACCCCAGGCAACCGCATCATGGCGTACCGTGCCGGCTCGGGGCTGGAACAGGCCGCCGTAAATGGGGAAACGGCAGTTTTTGGAGTAATCGAGGAATGGGAGGAAGCGCTGGACGTCGGGGCGCTCCATGAGCTCGCAGCCGATGCCGTTGAGCCGCATGATGTTGCCCTTGCGGGCCAGGACGTCGAGCTGTCCGGGGCCATGGGCCAGTACGAGCTGGCCGCGCTGCGACAGCATGACGTTGAAGTTGAGCTCGTGGGAAAGTCCTTCCCATAGCTGCAGTGAGTGCTCGAAAAACTCGGTGTTTCCGGGCATCTGGTAGTTCGAGCGGACGAGCGTTGTATTGCGGCCGACATTGCCCGAACCGAGGTAACCCTTCTCTAGAACGGCAACGTTCTTTATTCCGTGGCGGGCTGCGAGGTAATAGGCGGTAGCGAGTCCGTGCCCGCCGCCGCCGATGATGACCACGTCATAGGCCTTTCGCGGGTCTGGCTTACGCCAGGCACGAGCCCATTTCGAGCCGAACAGGGCGCGTCGTGCCAGCGCGAATGCAGAGTAGTGCGATAGGACGGTCATTGACTGGCTTGATCGTCGGGCACCGGCGCCAGAAGGTTCCTGACCTTCGATCCTAGCGGTGGCGTCGGCTTCCTTCGCTGCGAAGATCTACGAGGTCATGTAGAAAATCTCGGTGACGGGTGGCTTCCGGTGCTGGCTTAATAGGTCTGTGGGGTACACCGATACGGGCCGAGAAGAAAACATTAGGCACCTGATGCGCTACGCCGGTGCTGCGATGGCCCTTGTCTGCACCATAGCTGCCGCCCAACCCGAGGGGGTGGGCCAGTCGAGCTCCGGTTCGGGTGCGGAGCACCATGCCGAGCTTCGTTCTGTCGAAGGTCCGGTCGGGGTTGTGCACTTTGCCAACTCCGGGGCAAAGCGGGCCCAGCCGGCCTTCCAGAGGGGGCTGGCGTTGCTCCACGACTTTGAATACTCGGCCGCCCGGCGCGAATTTCAGAAGGCTGAGGCCTTCGACCCGTCGTTCGCGATGGCGGTCTGGGGCGAGGCGCTGACGTACAACCATACCTTGTGGCACGAGCAGGACACAGCCGCGGCGCGTGCTGCCATGGCTAAATTAGGCGCTACGCCGGAGGAACGCGTTGCGCGTGGGCGGACGGCTCGCGAGCGCGAGTACCTTTCCAGCCTGGAAAAATTGTACGGGCCCGGGGACAAGGCCGAGCGGGATGCTGCATACAGTGCTGCGCTCGGCGATCTGTCTCACCGGTATCCGAACGACCTCGATGCACGGGCTTTGTACGGCTTGTCACTGCTCGGGTTATCGCCGAAGCGCGATGTCAGGACCTATATGCGAGCGGCTGCAGAGGAGGAGGAGGTATTCGACGTTGACAGGCTCCATCCAGGGGCACTGCATTATTTGATCCACGCTTACGATGACCCCGTGCATGCGCCGCTTGGTCTCAGGGCGGCCCGGCTGTACGCCAAGGTTGCCCCTGGAGCCTCGCACGCGCAGCACATGACCTCTCATATCTTCTTCGCGTTGGGTCTTTGGGACGACGCGATAAAGGCGAATGAGGCGTCAGTGCGGGTGGCTGAGGCGCAGGGCGAGCACGCGTATCACTCGCTGCTTTGGCTCGAGTACGCGTATCTGCAGAAGGATGAGCGTGCGGATGCTGCGGCGCTCGTTCGGTCGCTCACACATGATGTTGAGAGTGGGCCGACGAAGGAGAATCGGTTGCGGGCGGCATTTGCGCGGGCAACGTGGCTGGTGGAAACGAAGGGGGCAGCGAGTGACGACGCCTTTCGTGCAGTCGATAGCAGCGGTGTTACTTACATCGGCTACTTCGCGGTTCATGACTTCGCTCGCGGTCTTGTCGCAGCGGGTAAAGGTGATGTCGTAGGGGCGCGAACTGCGCTGGCGCAGTTGTCTGACCGCATCAACTCGGCGCGAGTTGTCCCGACGGGCGAAAATCGCAATTGGTTCGACGCCTTGAGCGAGGGCGATCTCGCGCAGGCCCGGGTGCTGGCGACCGCGCTCGAGGGCGCCATCGAATTTGCTTCAGGACAACACGCGGCCGGAATTGCTCACGTGCGAGAGGCCACTGCGGCCACGGTGCCAATGGAGTTTGAATACGGGCCGCCCTGGTCCGCCAAGCCACTCGATGAGCTTCTAGGCGAACTGCTGCTCGCGGACGGGCAACCGGCTGCGGCGGCGGAAGCCTTTGAGCGTGCGCTTATCACGTATCCAAACCGCCGGCTCTCCGTCGAGGGACTGGCCGCCGCGAAGAGGGGAGGCTCATGAGGCGAGATCCTGCGCACAGTGCCGCAGCGCACGGGAAGTACGCGCTCGTGCTGATGATGTTGGTCGCCGGCGCGCTTTGTGCTGCTGACGCAGGCGTCGCACGAAAAACGACGCGACAGGACTTGATCGGTGCCTGGCGCCTGGTCGAGATCGATATCGAGGGCCCGGCCGGACGTGAAGCCGATCCTTTTTACGGCAAGGGCAGTCGCGGACTTCTGATCTACGATGCCTCCGGATGGTTCAGTGTTCAGATCGAAGGCTCTGGTCGGCCGGCGATGCAGCCTCCGTCAGTGAGGCCGGCGGGCGAGCAAAGTGACTCAACAGCGCGTCTCAAAGCGACAGTCCTCGACTCGTACTACGCCTACTACGGAACGTGGTCCTTCGATCAGGCGACATCGACCGTCACGCATCACGCCAAAGGCGCACTCTATCCCGCTGAAGATGCTGCGACTTACCCACAACATGTTGAAGTGGTGGGAAAACGGCTGAGCTTTACGCGCACGCAAAATGTGGCGGGGCATTCGATCGTGCAGACGAAGCGGTGGGAGCGGGTCAGCGCCGACTGACTGCGGTGCCCTCCACCAGCCACTCTACGAAAGCACACACGGTTCTGTTGCGGCTGTTGGATTCCGCGTGAACGACGCAATAATCGTATTGTAGCGGCATCCAATGGGGAAACGGCGTGACGAGCTCGCCCGAGGCCAGTTCGGTGGCTGCGAGCATCTCCTGTCCGAGAACGACTCCTCTGCCGCTGCAGGCCAGGTCCACAGCGATACTCGATGTATCGGTCGTGTGTCCAAGCTCGCGACGCGGCTGCCTCGATATCCCTTGGCTGGCGAACCACGCCGACCAGGCGGGATAGGAAGAGAAGCCTGCGCGCCACGCAACGTGGATGAGTGCATCGTCGCCCAACGTATCGGGTTGTGTTCGTTCAAGGTGCTCGCGCGCGAGGAAATCGGGGCGGCACATCGCCGTCACCTGATCGCGCTTGAAAGGGACCGTGACGAACTCAGGATAAAGGTGCTCGCCGTAACACAATCGGACGTCGATCCGGTTGCGGAAGAAGTCGACCGGATCTTCCTCCAGTCGCAAGTCGAGGCGCACGTCGGGATGCGCATCGAGGAACTCGGGCAGGTGTCGATTGAGCCACCGCACGCCGAGGGACGGCAGCACGCTCACGATGAGATTCGACCGCACCGGCCCTGCAAGCAGCCTTTCCGTGAGCTCCGCCAGGCCGTCCATCATTTGCGTGCTCGCTGCCAGCATGGTCCGGGCGATGTCGGTCAGCAGTAGCTGGTTATTGCGGCGGATGAAGAGCTGCCGTCCGTAAAAGTCCTCTAATTTCCGGATGTGCTGCGAGACGGCGCTCGGTGTGACGCTCAGCTCGGCGGCTGCCAGGACGAAGCTGCCGAGCCGGGCGCTGGCTTCGAAGGCCTTGAGCGCGTTCAGGGGCGGAAGCTTGCGGGACATTGGGGTGTTCCGGCGGCGACGGTTTAGCTTTTCTACTCGCCGGGGCCAATGGGCGCAATATTCCTTTAAAAATTCTCCGGGCCGGCTCGATCGAGGCCGCTGGCGTCATGGCGCTGATTCTACTGAAAACATGAGCTTGGCCGCCTTGCGAGGGAGCGCGCGAAGGGGGCGTGGGAGGGTCGCCGCGACGGGGTCAATGTGACTGGTCAGTGCCCGTAGCGGCCCATGGACTCGATCTGCGTGACCACGCCGTCCTGGATCCAGATCCGCTGCATCAGTCGATTCGGTCCAAAATTGTAGATCCACATTTCAACATGGATTTCCGTGGTCGAGCTGGCTCTGACGCGCGACGTGTTTGCCGACACGTCGTTATAAATCGTTTTGTGCTCAACCTGGGCCGGCTCGCCACACAACCTGGCGAGCTCCTGGCTCGTCGTTCCCTCGTTGACGATTTGTCCCGCGCAGCGCAGCGACTGGCTGAAAGCGAGCGCAGGCGTGCAAATCAACACGAGGAGCGGAAGCCAGCTTTTCATGCGAGTGACTCTAGCTTTCCCCCGTAGCGAAGGCAACGCTCGACCCCGGATGCCGACATGGGACCTTGGTCCCGTTTGCAGGAAGCCGGGAACTTCCACCCGTGTTGCCCATTCTCTCTTGTAACAAATAACAGGCGTGACATCCCAGATGCGCGATCCCTATGAAGCCTACTACCGCCACTCGCGGCGACGCCACAGGACTGAAGTCACCGTGGTCGTCGGGGGCCTCTTTCTCGCGCTGATCCTGGTGTCGGCCGTATTCTTCTTCTGGCACGCCGAGGTCGATCAGCAGGTGCTCACAGTCAACAAAGAGAATGTCGTACTGAACAACTGAGACTCAAGACCCAACGGACGAGCGGCCGCCATTGCTCCAACTGGTAACTGCGAGGTTCACCTCGTAGGCACCACTCACAGAAATGCTCGCAGTTGTTGGTCAGTACGTGGTAGCAGTCTTCGCCAAGGCGGGATAGGGCGCGGCGGACAACCTCCTGGCGATCGAAAAAGACCGAGTCGTGGTTCTGTACCCACACAGAACGGCCGCGGCTGAATTCCGCGAGCGGTACCTTTTCCACGGGGCCGGCCCGCAGACTGCGCCCGAGACCCGAATATTGAACCACCTGTCCGCCGCCCACATAGATTCCATGATGGTCGTAACCTCGACGTGGTGTTATGAGATGGGCGCCGACCGGTGGTTCCTGACTAACGACCAGCGTCTGCTCGCTCCTGCGAGTCGAGCAGCTTGCTCTGTAATCTACGACATCTCGGGTCACGGTTGCGTCCATGATCTCAATGCTTGCACTTCCCGTACCAGCAGCAATCTATGGGAAGAAGTGGGCTGGCGACCGCTTTGCAGGGCATTACCGCAACCGGCCGTGGTTTTGCCGCAAAATCCCGCGCGGCCCGCAGCGTATTGTGGCGCTGGTCTGTCTTACGGGCTGCCGATCGAGACGAGCAGGTTCTGCGCCTGCTGTGCGGCGGGATGCGCAGGATCGACCGTGTTTGAGAGGTGCGTGACCGCTGCCTGCAGGGCCTGCCTGGCGGCTGGAGTCGCGCCTTGCTGTGAAAGCACTCGACCGAGCATCTGCGTTATTCAGGGTCGGCCGGGTTGTTGAACAAGACGCTGAGCTTGATGCTCCCATGGCCTTGCTGCGGGAATCCCACTGCCGCTGGGTTGCCTGGATCGAGGCTCGACGCCGTATCGTCCGGCGGAAAAAGTACGAGCGAGTTGAGGAACTCGATCAGCGCGCTCCCGGAGGTATCTGGTAGTGCTGCGAAGGCGTCACGCTGGGCCTGCGCTTCGCCGCCGTGACGCAGTATCACTTCCCGTAGATTTACGCTTCGACCGTCGTGACCATACGGCGCGGTCGAGCCGACGCCCCACAGCGGTGGCGTCATGAATAGCGTCTGCGTCGTTCCGTCATAGTTGCGCTCGTGGAAGTTCGGGCCGAGATCATGCCGTTTCATATCGGCAAAGAAGTTGCGCACCACGAATGACTGTTGTGCCGGCAGCTTCAATGTCGGGAAGCCCGAGCCATCGTTCGTCTGGGTAAACTTCAGGCTGGCCGTCGCGAAGAGCTCATTGAAGATGCCCCGCTGCGGGTCGAATGCGGTTTCAAAGTCGGCGACGCGGCGGTCGTGATTGATTGTCAGATCCTGAATGTGGCAGCTGTTGCAGCCGATCTGGTTGAACGTCGCGAGCCCTTGTTGAGTGACGGATGTCTGCTCGTAGCTGGCCGGCTTGAAGTAGTTCAGGAGGTAAAACTCCTCGAAGTCGACCAGTGCCGTGGGTAATTCGTTGGTCACGCCATCGCCGTCGTTGTCCTGTCCCGGAAAAGAATTCGGCGGGGCTTCGATTTTATCGAGCTGGCCATTCAGGACCATGCCCGCCGGTGTCGTGAACAGCCCGCCGCCGGAGGCCTGCGCCAACTGCGGGTCGACGGCTTCGATGCCCATCTCCGCCTTGAATGCGCCGACGAGGAATTCGCGCATCGAGATAGTTCCACCCTGGGCGCCGAACGGCCGGACGCGCAGGTCCGAATTGACTCCTACGACTTGTGAGGTGTCCACGGTGCCATTCGGGAGCGCCCGGATGGTGCCGTAGTTGATGCCCTTGCTGGTCAGCGTGAGCGACACAGCGGTGTTGGCGCCCCGTGCCTGCGCCAGGGCTTGTGTGCGAATCGCGCGCAGGTCTGTAGTGATTTCGTCAGCCAACATCTCCTTCACGCCGAGGCCGAACAGGTGGGGCGCGTCGCGACTATCCGGCCTCGTCGCAACATTGCCGCCTGAGCCGGCCGAGCCGCGAGGGCGCCCATGACAACCGCCACAGCTGTCCGAGAGACCCGCACCGATCCTCGGGTCGGTTTCGATGTTTCCCGTACCGTCGCCGACACGCGGCCCGAGTCCTTGCCACTTGGTGAACTTGCGTTGGAAGAGTTGCCGTCCCCGACGAATCGCGCGAGCTGGATCACGCTTGATGATGTAGATGGATGAGTTTGGCGTCATGACATCACCGACGCCCGCCCCGTTCTCCTGACCGAGGGATTTCGCGATCCCGACGTTTGCCGTGTTCGGCGACTGTTGGAGGTCGACCAGTTGCGCTTGCGCGGCTGGTGCGGTGAGGGTAACGATGGCCACCGCGAAATAAAGAGTCGGCAGCGCGCTCGGACGTCTGATGCTTTCCATGCGACTCCTCCCCCAGGGAACGATCCCTTTTGGTGCCGAGGCTAGGTGGAGGTGGGGCCATGGAAAATAGACCTGTTGATCCAGAGACGGTCGCAGGACCAGGACTAGATCCTCTTCGCGCTTCGTCGCTGTGAGGCGCGGCTATGCCCAAGAAAGGTCGTTACGACCCTTGTTGAGTCCGGGCTTTCTACCCTGATACCGCTCGCCTCCACGTACCGGTGGCAAGAGTGACGGGCGAGTAGTCGATGAACGAGCCGCGCAGCGCCGCCGCTTGGGGTCGATACCAACCCCGCGTGATTTGAAAGTGCCACAAACGCTCAGCCCCTTGGACGCGCTCCGCCGCGGTTCCACTCCAGTCGATGCGCGCGAGCCCTTGAAGGTGCAGCAAGTCGCCGGTGGCGAAATCCAGGAATAAAAGCGATGCGCGTGGCTCCCCCAGAAGGTTGCCGAGCGTGTTGAAGTAGCGGTTGCCGGGGAAGTCGGGGATGGAGAGAGTATCGCCATCCACCAGCACGAAGCCGGGCCGGCCCCCACGATGCGAAATGTCCGCCCCACCTGTCGCTCCCATTTCGGTTCGGGATCGGCTGGCTACGAAAAAGGTGTCCGCGTGCTCGATCAATGCTTGCGCACGCTTGTCGAGGGAGTTGAGTCGTTCCGCCCCATTTCGTACAACCTCCACACGTTGTGTCGCGCGGCGTTGGATGTATTGCGGGCAGTTCCCGAAACTCTGCTTGATGGCGATGGTGAAAGCCCTGTCCACCTGGGACACGACTCCGTTCGCCCGGTTACGTCGGCGAGTGCCGAGGTCGATGCCCAGGATTCCGATCTCCTGTCCGACGAAAACAGTACCCGAAGCAGGGTCGTCCAGGCTGGGCAGCGCGTGAATCCTCAGTGTTACCGGGTCCAGTGATTCCACGAACCCGGGATCGCCCTCCAACAGTGTCGCAACGGGCCAGCCATCCACGTCCAAGGTGCTGACAAAAACGTAGGGTAGCGCGGCAAAGAAGGTGCGATGTTGCTCTGGCATGAAGTCGCGAATTGCCGCGCGTTTGGCGCCGCCACCCGCGAGTACTTGCGCGGCCAATTCGTCCGAGTGAAACGGTGTGGAATCCATGCGCCCCAGCCTCAGCGAGCGAAGCGCGGCATCGGGTGAAACCCGGGTAGCGATTCGATACGTGACAGCCACCTCTGTGTTGCCGCGTAAGGTTCCAGTGAAATACCGCCTTCAGGAGCATGTGCGATGTAGGAATAACAGGCGAGGTCGGCGATCGTCGGATGCTCCGCGGCAAGATATCGGCGCTCCGCAAGATGTCCCTCCATGAAGCGCAAGAGGGAGGCGGCGATCTCGTCGGCTTTACCACGATCGGCTGGGTTACCCCATAACGAGGCAATTCGGGCTGCTGCCGGGCCGTATTTCAGTTCTCCTGCGGCGATTGAAAGCCAACGCTGCACGCAGGAGGCCGCAACCGGCTCTTCGGGCAGCCAAGGACTCCCGGGCGCATAGCGCTTTGCCAGATACACGAGGATGGCATTGCTGTCGGCAAGGACAATGACACCATCTTGCAGAACCGGTATCTGGCCGAGCGGGTTGAGCTTCAGGAACTGCGGCGACCGGCGCACCTCAGCGGGGGCCTCTACGAAGCGATATTGAATCTGCAGCATTCTCAGCAGCAACTCCACTCGATGAACGTGGCCGGACAGATGAGTGCCGTGAAGAGTGATCTGGGGCTCGGACATGGTGCGTTCTCCTCTGATCGAGCCCATACTATCCTTGCGAATAGATGGATCAATACGGCATTTGTATAAGTCAGAATTCCGATATCTGGAATAATAAAGTGGACCGCCTGGACGAATTAGCTGTGCTGGTGGCCGTGGTAGATCACGGAAGCCTGGTGGCGGCCGCCCGTCGCCTGCGCCGCTCGCCGCCCGCTGTGACGCGAGCCCTGGCCACTCTCGAGAGTCGCGTAGGCGCACGTCTCGTTGAGCGAACCACGCGACGGCTCTCTCCAACCGATGCAGGCCGCGCGCTCGCTGAGGAGTCTCGAGCGCTACTTGACGCGTACGATGGGGCTATCAGCGCACCTTCTCCAACACCTGTTCGGGGACTTCTGCGAGTTACGGCCCCGGTGTTGTTTGGTCGGCGGCACGTGGCGCCGATCGTCACGGCATTCCTCGATCTATTTCCTGACATCCGGGTGGAGCTCGTACTTCATGATCGGAATCTCGACCTGATTGAGGAAGGTCTTGATGTTGCGGTACGCATAGGTCCTCTGTCGGATTCCTCTCTACTGATGAGACGCGTAGGTGAGGTGCGCCGGATTGTAGTCGCGAGTCCCGGGTACCTGGGCAGGCGAGGGACGCCAACCAGGCCCGCGGAACTCTCTACTCACGATACGATCTTTGGAACGAACACGCAGGGATCGCTTGAATGGCGGTTCGGTTCGCGAGGTCGAGCGTTGGTGGTTCGCCTCGCGCCGCGCCTGCTGGTGAATGAGGTCGATGCTCAGCTCGTAGCCGCACGCGCCGGCCGCGGCATCGCGCGAGTGCTGTCCTATCAGGTTGTCGACGACCTGGCGACCGGGGCGCTCGTTCGCGTGCTGCAGGAATATGAGCCACCGCCGTTGCCCGTGCAGCTTGTGGCGGCGAGCCGGGTTCACATGCCGCCGAAGGTGCGGGCATTCATGGACCACGCGGCCGATCAACTCAAGGGGCTCGAGGTCATACGTGCAGGTGTCAGGGCATTCCAGGCTCAGGCAATTCGACGCAAGCCGGTATGAATGGCTTTGATGACACCCGCGTGCCGGACACACGCATCGCGGGTACGTCCGCCGACGGAGCGCTTCGATTCGAAAACCGTTATACCGGCGATGCCGGCGGTCGGACGACCGATCTCGCGCCGAGTGCCTGGATCTGGGACACCGTGACTGGAGAAACTCTGGCTGAAGGCACGGCCTGGATGTGGAGCCAGGTCACGCCACAGCCGGACGGCACGTTGCTGCTCGCCATGCGCCACTACAACCGCGACGCGTTGTTCAGGCTCGATCCCGCGACACGCACCTTTCGCACTTTGGGCGAACGACGGCCCGACGAGAGCTTGGGTCAGCTCGCTGCCGCGATCGATCGCGCGCACAAGGCGAGCACGGACAAGGCCAACGCGTACAGGGGTTTGAGGTTGGCTCCCGACGATTCGCTCCGTGTCGAGCTCGTCGCCGTGGAGTGGTCCAACAGCCATTGGGTGAATTCACCCCGGGTGATCGAAGTCGCGACCGGTCGGGTCCTCCTCGACCTGTGGGGCACCGACTGGGATGGCGTGGCATCCTTTCCGCGCGAGCGCTGCGTAAGTCTGGGGTTGCGGCGCTACCGCTCGCGCATCGCGCTCCGTGCCGTGCTCGACCTCGCGAGCGACAGTTTCACCATCGACGGGCAGGATCCCTGGCCTCCGAGCCTCGGCCCGCTGGCGAATATCGCGCCCGCGCTCGAGGCTGCCTCGCACCTCGCAGTGGCGAGCCCCACGCCGCATGGAGCGCACCATAGAGCGCCGCGCCGGATCGGCTCGCGTCAACTCTTCGTTACTCTGCTGATCCTGATCGGAGCGCTCGCGACAATCGGCGCGCTATCGTTCGTTGCGGTCCGGCTTCATCCCGAGCCACCGCGGAAATTGACGCCTCTGCCGAAGATGCCGGACGCGCAATCGCCTGCGGTCGATTGATCCGCGACCGTTCGGCCAGCCCCACCGTCCCCGTTTGACACAAAGTCTCCTAATGGAACATTATTCTCCAAATAGGATTGCTAGCGGGACTGTCCAGTGAATCCGAACCTCCCTTCCCCGTATCTGCTTTTTCTGGGGGATATCAGCGAGCCGCTGTACGCCAAAACGGCTTTTGGCCTGCGTGACTGGGCCCCGACAAAGTGCATAGGGGAGTGTGCCTGCGCAACCGGAACGGTCACGGCCGGGCTGCCGCGCCTATCACCCGCTGAGGCGCACAAGCGCGGCGCGCGTGCGATGGTTATCGGCGTTGCCAACATCGGAGGCGCGATCAACGCATCGTGGATGCCACCGTTGCTAGACGCACTCGAGGCAGGTCTGGATCTCGTGGCTGGCCTGCATACTCGCTTGAGCGAACAACCGGATTTGCAAACCGCGGCAGCCGGACTCGGCCGCCAACTGATCGATATCAGGGTGCCACCTCCGAACATTCCCGTGGGTACTGGCCGCAAGCGCTCGGGCAAACGTCTGCTGACCGTCGGTACTGACTGCGCCCTCGGCAAGAAATACACCGCACTCGCGCTTGCCCGGGGCTTCGCCCGCCGCGGCGTTGCCGCAGACTTTCGCGCCACCGGGCAGACGGGCATCTTGATTGCCGGTAAAGGTATGCCCATGGATGCGGTGATATCGGACTTTGAGGCAGGTGCCGCGGAAGTGTTGAGTCCGGATGCGGACGCCAATCATTGGGACGTGATCGAGGGCCAGGGATCCTTGTTTCATCCGGCCTACGCGGCCGTCTCGCTCGGCCTCCTGCACGGCAGTCAACCCGATGTGATTGTCGTCTGTCATGACGCAGGACGGAAAAACGTGCTCGGCAGTCCCACCTACGCCCTGCCGAGCTTGCCGGAAACGATTGACCTCAACCTGACGCTCGGCAAACGCACCAACCCCGCCATCCGCTGCGCAGGGGTCAGTATCAACACGTCCTGCCTGAGCGCCGCGGAGGCCGAGCGCTACCTGGAGCAAGTGACCGCCGATCTCGGGTTGCCGGCCGCCGATCCGATCCGCGCAGGCGCACGGCTCGACCGTCTCATAGACGCCTGTCTCACCTGACCGCCGCCGCGTGGCAAGCCGATTTCAGCGCTTTCTGCTACCGGGCTTTGCCTTCAAAGCCGTCGTCATCGGTGGGGGATATGCGACGGGACGCGAGCTGGCCGAGTATTTTCTCGGTGGCGGTCCCACAGCCGGCGTGCTGGGTATGTTGGTGTCGACACTCTGCTGGAGCGCCTTGTGTATCTGCACCTTCCTCTTTGCCCACGTCAACCACAGTCGGGATTTCGGCTCGTTTTTCCGTGCCCTGCTGGGTCGCGCGGCGGTGCTGTTCGACCTCGTCTACGCCTGTTTTGCGCTGATCGTCCTCTCGGTCTTTGGAGCTGCGGCGGGTGAGCTCGGCCACTCTGTGCTGCATTGGCCCGAGTGGGCCGGCACCGCGTTACTGGTAGTCAGCATCGCGGCCGTGGTGACCTATGGCAACCACTCGGTTGAGGCACTGTTCCGTTACGTCACATACTTCCTGTACGCCGTCTATGCGGTGTTGTTCGTGCTCTGTCTGTTCAAGTTCGAAGGGCGCATCAGCCGTGCGTTTGCGCAGGTGCCGTCATCGCAACAGTGGTGGTTGGGCGGCGTGACCTATGCAGGCTACAACGCGATTGGCGCGGTGGCGATCCTGCCGGTGTTGCGGCATTTGCAATCCCGGCGCGATGCAGTGATCGCCGGGGCGCTGGCCGGGGTGCTTGGCATGCTCCCGGCGCTGCTCTTTTTTGTCTGCATGGCCGCCTGGTACCCGCAAATCACGACTGCCGTACTGCCTTCGGACTATCTCCTGGCGCGCCTCGATGCACCGGTTTTTCATGTCCTGTTCCAGTGCATGATCTTTGCCGCGCTGCTGGAGAGCGGCTCAGGCATCGTCCATGGCTCCAATGAGCGCATCGCCGCGGTGCTCGCCGCTCGCGGCAGCGGATTCGCGCGCGCCAGCCGGTTGGCCGTGGGCACCGGCATGTTGATCGTCTCGGTGTGGATCGCGACCGAGTTTGGCCTGGTGGCGCTGGTGGCGCGGGGCTATCGCTTGCTGGCACTCATGATTCTGATCACCTACGTTGCGCCGATATTGACCGTCGGACTCTGGCGTGCGACGCGCGGCACGCCATCCGGAGAGAGGATAGTCGCGTGAAGCAGTGGCTCGTGGCGATTCTGGCAGTACTGGGACCGGTCGCGGCCTGGAGCACCTCTTATGATCTCGTCATCCGGGGCGGTCGGGTGTTGGATCCTGAAACCGGCCTGGATGCCGTCCGGGATGTTGGCATCAACGGCGATCGCATCACGCGGGTATCCGAAACGCCCCTTACCGGAGCTCGCATAGTTGACGCACGCGGGCTCGTCGTAGCCCCTGGCTTCATCGACCTTCATCAGCATGCGCAGGATGACCTGTCAGGAGTGCTGAAAGCGTTCGATGGCGTCACCAGCGGACTCGAGATGGAAATCGGCGTTCCCGATGTAAAACGCTTCCTGGCGCGCAAATCCGGCCGCTCGCTCATCAACTTCGGGACCACTGCGAGTCATTCCGCGGCACGCGCCGCCGCATTCGGCCAGCCGCTAGCGCAGACGGACCTGATTCCCGCGAGCGGCAAGTCCTCGAATGAGCCTGCAACCGAAGCGCAACTGCGGCAAATGGAAGCGCAACTGAGGTCCGAAGTGGACGCCGGCGCGCTCGGTATCGGCATGGGCATTCAGTATGTGCCCGGGGCCACGCGGGCAGAGGTCATTCGCATCTTCCGCGTCGCCGCCGGCCGACACGTGCCGGTGTTCACGCACATTCGCAGCGCCGGCACGAAGGAGCCGGGCTCGAGTATCGAGTCGGTCCTGGAAGTCATAGGTGCGGCGGCCGTCACGGGCGCGCCGCTGCAGATCGTCCATATCAACTCGAGTTGCCTTCTCGATGCTCCGGAGTGTCTCAACCTGGTCTCTGGCGCAAGAGCGCGTGGACTGGATGTCACGACGGAGGCCTATCCGTACACGGCGGGCATGACAGAAATCAATTCCGCGCTTTTCAACCCCGGCTGGCAGGAAAAGTTTGGCATCAGTTACGACGCCTTGATGCTGCCGGACAGCGGCGAGCGTCTGACTCAACGGCGCTTCGACGAGCTGCACGCCTCGCCCAAATCAATCCCGGTGGTGCTGTTCATCAATCGCCAGGAGGTCGTCGACGCCGACATAGCCAATCCGTTGGTGTCGATCGCCAGTGACGGCGAGTTGGGTCATCCGCGCAATGCCGGAACATTCTCCCGGATCCTGGCGCGCTACGTGCGTGACCTGCGCTCCGTCACGCTCATGGATGCCATCCGCAAGATGAGCCTGATGCCCGCGCAGCGACTCGAGCAGGCGACTGCCGCAGCCCGCCACAAAGGCCGACTGCAGGAAGGCGCGGACGCGGATGTCGTGGTGTTCGATCCGGCGACGGTCGCTGACCACGCAACCTACGAGCATCCGACCGAGCGCAGTACGGGCATGCGGTATGTCGTGGTGAATGGCGTCCTCGTGATCGATCGAGGCGCCCTCGTTCCCGGCGTACTTCCAGGAAGAGGGATCCTCTCCAACCAAGCGCCACCGAGCACTCCATAAGTGCTGAAGCGGGCTGTGATAGGCGCCGGCCTGATCCTGTGTTGGAACTCAGCACAGCCTGCGCCGCCGATGCGCTCAACTCCATGCTGACGGCAACGCCGCTCTTGCGTCGATCGGCGGTTTCTCCGGACCGCTGGATTATTCTCTAAATAAGTATAAAATGCCCAAATAGATAAATATTCACCCAATCAGAAAGCAAGCCGCAGCAGCGGTCGGGGGCCCGACAAATGTCCAGACGGGAGGCGGGCTTGCCGTCGACCAACCACGAGTACTCAGGGTTCGCCAACGTTACGCAGCATTTCAACCAGGCATTCGATATCAGCGGCGGCGTCAGATACGGGTGTCAGGGTATCAGGTGACCGCTATAGCGTCGGCCCGTTCGCCCTCGATGGATTACGGACGCCCGGCTATGGAGCACTCGATGCAAACTTCGCGCTCACCAGCGAGCACTACTCCATCCGCCTCTATGGCAAGAATGTGCTGGACAAGAGAGCCTACCTGACCGCCTTCAGCTTTCCCAATCTCGATAACACGGCCATCGTCCAGAACGAGGGAATCATCATTCCGCCACGAACCATCGGTCTGTCCCTCGAGACCCGGTTCTGAAGGTGAGCAAATGATCAAAGGCTCGAACATCCTGTTGGGTAGGGTCAGCTCGTGGTGCGGCGCGGCGGCCGGTTGCGCATGTCTCATCCAGGCAACTCCCGCGGCGACGCGCCCGGCCGCATTCACGATTGACCAGGTGATGCAGGCCCCCTTTCCAGCGGATCTCGTGGCCGCTCCGCAGGGGAGAGCGGCGGCCTGGGTGTTCAACATCCGCGGTGTCCGCAATGTCTGGATCGCCGAAGCGGCGCACGACATGAAGCCTCGAGCCCTGACGAGCTTTTCCGAGGACGACGGGTTCGATATCGGCGAACTGGCGTGGTCGGCTGATTCACAGGGGCTCGCTTTCACCAGGGGCGAGACCCTCGAGGGCGACCGTCCTGCCAACGTCACGAGCTCGCCCGCCGGGCCGGTAGCACGCGCGGTATGGGTGGTTTCCGCGTCCAACTCCAATGCACACGAAGTCGGGGCCGGTCATTCGCCCCATTTCTCGCCCGACGGCACCCGACTGGTGTTCGTCGATAAAGAGAAAATCCTGACTACCGACTCCACGGGACACGAGCCGCCACGACCCCTGCTGGTGGACGAGGGACAAATCGGCGCGGTCACGTTCTCGCCCGATGGCAAACGCCTCGCCTTTGTGAGCGAGCGTGCGCGGCATTCGTTGATCGGCGTCTACGAGTTTGCAACCCAACACATCACCTGGATGAGCCCCAGCCTCGACCGGGATAGCGATCCGGTTTTTGCCCCGGATGGGGCGGAAGTTGCATTCATTCGCGCCCCGGATCAAGGCGGTGGCGTTTTCGACACGCATCGCCGTGGACCCCCCTGGTCAATCTGGGTGGCCGATGCCCGCAGCGCCAAGGCTCGACAACTCTGGCAGGCGGACCGGGATACCGGCAGCGTGTTTCATCCCACCCTGTCCGAACAGAACCTCCTCTGGATGCGAGATGGCCGGCTCGTATTTCCTTGGGAGAAGACCGGCTGGTTGCAACTGTATGCCGTGTCCGTGAGAGGAGGGGCCCCGCAACCGCTCACCCGCGGTGCGTTCGAGGTCGCTCACGTCGCGACGAGCCCCGACCGGGCCCGCCTGGCGTTCTCCTCCAACCAGGACGATACCGATCGCATGCATGTCTGGCTGGTTGACTCAGCAGGCGCCTCGCCCAGGAAAGTAGGTAACGACGCCGCGGCAATCGAGGACACGCCGCAGATCGCCTCTGATGGTACCTTGTTTGCGTTACAGAGCACCGCCTCTCAACCCGTCCAACCGGTTGTTCTCACCAGGGATCACTGGCAGCTGGTTGCGCGCGAGTCAATCCCACCATCGTTCCCCGCGCAAAACCTGGTCCAACCGCGCAGCGTCACATTCACTGCCAAGGATGGGCAGAGCGCGCATGGCCAGCTCTTTTTGCCTAATGACAACTCGACCAGGCACCCGGCCCTCCTGTTCTTTCACGGCGGACCGCAGCGCCAGATGCTGCTCGGCTTCCACCCGATGGATGCCTACACGTGGATGTATGCCCTCAACCAGCATTTCGCTGCTGAAGGCTACATCGTACTGTCGGTAAACTATCGCGGCGGCATCGGCTATGGCATGGAATATCGCGAAGCCCTGAACTTCGGCCCCAACGGCGCGAGCGAGCTCTCCGACCTCCTGGGTGCCGTAACCTACCTGCAGGGACGTTCGGACGTCGACTCGCACCGAATCGGGATCTGGGGAGGCAGCTACGGTGGGTTGATGACCGCACTCGGACTGGCGCGCGCCTCCGATGCGCTCGCCGCGGGTGTGGACTATGCCGGGCTTTATAACTGGTCCACCTTCTTGACCGCCGTGGGTGCACCCCTCGCCACTGCCGACCTCGCGCGCCGAGCCGTGGAATCATCACCAATCGCGACGATCGATGCATGGAAGTCGCCGACACTGATTGTACAAGCGGACGATGACCGCGCCGTCCCATCGGTGCAGTCTTCCGAATTACTGGAGGATCTGCGGGCCCACAACGTCGACTACGAGCAACTGGTGCTGCCCAACGAGATGCACGACCTCGCCCGCTATGCCTCGTGGATCAGCTTCTTCCAGGCGACCGATGCCTATCTGGATCAACACGTGAGGGCACTCCGGCCCTAGGTCAGTCGCCTCCTTCGACCCTTCAACCTGAAGTGCTGAGCCATGAAAACAACTCACAGCGTATACGCCTTGCTGGCCACGGCGCTTTGTGGAGCCGTCCGCCTGGTCGGCGCCGCAACAGGCGAGAACCCCGTGCCTGTCGATCCGGCGCAGGTCGAGCTGCGTTGGGGTGTCAAGATCCCTCTGCGCGACGGAGTCCAGCTGCAAGCGACCGTCTATACACCGAAAGGGGAGGTGAGACCGGCCCCGTGCATCTTCACGTTGACCCCGTACATCGCGCAAAGCTATCACGACCGCGGCATGTACTTCGCGGCGCATGGCTATCCGTTTTTGACCGTTGACGTGCGTGGCCGGGGCAACTCACAAGGCCAGTTCCGACCCCTCATCCAGGAAGCCCACGACGGTTATGACGTGGTCGAATGGTTGGCCAAACAGCCTTACTGCAATGGCAAAGTCGCCATGTGGGGCGGCTCATACGCCGGTTACGATCAGTGGGCCACCGCCAGTCAGCTCCCCCCGCACCTGGCGACCATAGTGCCCGCTGCCGCACCCTATATCGGTGTCGACTTCCCGTTTCGGGGCAACATCTTCTATACGTACGACGTGCAGTGGCTCGCTTTGGTCAATGGCCGCGCCGCCCAGACGGGCCTCTTCGGCGACGATGCCTTCTGGAAGAGCCATTTCAAGCGCTGGCTCGAAGCAGGGGAGCCCTTCGATACCCTGGGTAACACTGTGTTGGGAGACACCGCGGCCACCTTCCAGGAGTGGGTCGCTCATCCCTACCCGGATGCTTACTGGGACGCATACAACCCCGCCTCCGCACAGTACGCGCAGCTCACCCT
>Ga0268266_10001871_pt1 | contig 23757 bp, 16 predicted proteins | sample KBSS13metaG_FD_190356 | JGI IMG/M metagenome (GOLD analysis project Ga0268266, IMG submission 190356) | Switchgrass rhizosphere microbial communities from Kellogg Biological Station, Michigan, USA - KBS S1-3 metaG (SPAdes) (version 2) | ecosystem: Host-associated > Plants > Roots > Rhizosphere... | reverse complement strand
TGATCGGGGGAGCGGTGGTGCCGGACACGACGCAGTTCACGCTCTTCACCAGCACGGTGGGCGGCAGCGGGATCGGCGGCTCGATCTTCGGTGGGGATTTGGTCCTGGGCGCGGGCAACGTGATCACGGGCCTGAACTTCACGATCAACAGCGCGCAGCCGCTGGGTTATTATGCCAATTCGTACTTGAAGCTGGTGGCCAACGGCGGCGGGTTCAACATCGACGTGGAAGTGGTCCCGGAACCCGGCACCTGGGCCCTGATGCTTGGCGGCCTGGTCCTCCTCGTCGCCTGCCAGCGCTTGCGGCGGTCCAAGAGTAGCTAAGTTCCCTTCGAACCGATCTTGAAAAAGGAGGCCCCTGCGGGCCTCCTTTTTTGTTGGTATCGACACCGGTATTCCCCTGAAATGGCGGGGTGGGACCGAATCAATTTTGCCCGGGTGAGCCCTGGATGGACGACAAGAGAGTGCCGATAAATGCGCACGGCGGGGGCATTCTTCACCACGAGGGACGCTACTATTGGTACGGGGAGCACAAGATAGAAGGAGAAGCGGGTAACCGGGCCCAAGTGGGGGTGCACGTCTATTCAACGAACAATCTCTACCAGTGGAAAGACGAAGGGATTGCGCTTGAGGTCCAGGACAATCCCGAGAGTGACATTGCCCGCGACTGCATACTTGAACGTCCCAAGGTGATTCACAACAAGGCGAGCGGGAAATTTGTCATGTGGTTTCACCTGGAACCGAACGGGACCGGGTATTCAGCGGCCAAGAGTGGCGTCGCAGTGGCGGATCAACCGACCGGGCCGTTCCGCTATATACGGAGTGTCCGACCGAACGCGGGATCCTGGCCGATAAATGTGCCAGACGAATGGAGGAGGCCGTTGAGTTCCGAGGAATTGGCAGAGATAAAGAAACGGGATTTCCCGGGCAATCCCGTTCCTCATTATACTCTTCATGGAACATTTCAACGTGACTTCGCGGTGGGGCAGATGGCCCGTGACATGAATCTTTTTGTCGACGACGACGAGATCGCTTATCACATCTATTCATCCGAAGAAAACGGAGTCCTGCATGTCTCCCAGCTGAGTGAAGATTATTTGCAGCCGATTGGACGCTATGTCCGGCTTTTCCCGGGACGGTTTCATGAAGCGCCTGCCTTGATGAAGCGTCGCGGAAAATATTTTCTCTTCACCTCGGGATGCACGGGATGGGACCCGAATCCCGCCCGGTTGTCGACGGCCGATTCCATTTGGGGCCCGTGGGTGGAACTGGGAAATCCCTGCATGGGTAGTGAAGAGGAAAAGAGCACCACCTTCGAATCGCAGTCGACTTTTATCCTTCCGGTAGCAGGTAAAAGCGACGCCTATATTTTCATGGCAGACCGGTGGAGGCCCCAGAATGCGATTGATGGCCGCTATGTATGGCTTCCGGTCCTGTTCCAAGACAACCAGCCTTTTCTCGAGTGGAGGGACCACTGGGACTTGGAAGTTTTTGGACCGAACGGAGTTTGACGCGAGATCCATCCTGAGGGTCATTTTCGATCGATTTTGGCTTCCTGTTCCAGGCATTTCGGCCTGATGGGAAAACCTGCTTGTTTAAGCAGGGGGACAACCTATTTTCTGGCTATCGCTATGCTACCGACCTGGTTACTTAAGGACAGATTGTGGGTCCTTCTGGCGATAACCAGTCTTGTCGTAGCCTGGTCGTTGCCTGTAGTCGCCCAAGCTCTTTATGCGGTGAGTCAACCGGTCCTCTCCCTCGCTTTGGCCGTGGCGTGGTCGGGAATCATGGCGGGGCTTGGGCTTTATTTTTACGGAATGGCCCGCAAGAGCCCTCAAGTCGCGAGCCTGGCCATCGTCCTGGCTGTGGCGACGCTGGCCCTGCTCTACCGGGTGCCGCTGAATTTCGTCCAACCGCAATTCATGGCGGAAGATGCCTGTATCTTCTTTGTGCAACAGCGTGAACTTGGCTGGAGCGCCTTTATCACGCCTTACAATGGCTATTATCACACGGTGGTGCGAATCATCGCCGCCGTCGTTGCGCTCTTTCCGGTTCTTTTCACGCCGGCGTTTTACAACCTGGCCTGGCTGGGAATCTACAGCCTGGTCGTGACCTATATCCTTTTGCAATATCCTGACCGGAAACTGGCGCCGGTCATAGCCTTGGTGACCGCCTTCGTTTCCCATAATGGCGAGATATTCTTGGTCGCGACGGACGCGATCTGGCTGGGAGGGCTTTTCCTGATGTCCCTGCTTTTGTTGCCGGTTCCTGATTTCAAGCCGTGGGTCCGGTACTTTCTTGCGGGCGTTGTCCTGATTTTTTCCGTCTCAGGGCCTTTCAGTCTCGCGCTCACGCCCTTTTATTTCTTGCGCTGGCTGGCGAACAGAAAGGCGTTTCCCATTGTTTACGTCATCGCCGTGGGACTGGGGGCAATCATCCAGATGACCGCGCTCCACAGCTATTATGCGCACCAGCCTCCGGGAGTTCCGGTGACTTTGTCGACACTGTGGCTCTCCCTGGAAGTTTCCGTGGTGAGGGTCCCGTGGTCCCTCATGGTCGGTTATCAACCGCAGGAATCGTACTGGTTGATCGGACTGGTCTTCCTGGTGGTTCTCCTTGGTTACATGGGACGGGAAATCGTGGCGGATTTCCGGAAGCATCTTTTCCCCCTCGCGTGTCTGGTGTTGAGCGCCTTTTTTGTCGTGCTGAGCATTCGCCGGATCGCACCGCTGGAAAACCTGATTCCTCTAGTCAACGGGGACCGCTATTTCTATCTCCCCAAGGTCCTTTTTGCCTGGGCATTGATTCATCTCGCGGCGACGGCGCGGGACGCGAGGCCCTTTTGTCTGGCGCTGTTTTTCTGTGCGTTAGGTTCGATCGCGGAATTTACCAATACCCAACACACCGTCGACTATGACTGGCCGCATTATGCCGCGCTGATCGAACAAAATCTTAAGGTACAGCTTCCAGTCAATCCTCCCGGCTGGTCGACAACCGTCAATAGTCACATTACGGCAGCGCCGAAATAAACGGGCAGGCGGTGGCTTCAGGAAAGTTCGGACGGCTTTTTGTAATCGCCCCGGCTGAAATATTTTTCCAGCAGCACATACATGCAGATGAAAAAGTAGCGGCTGCCCATTTCCTTGATCTTCAGCTTGGCTTCGCCGCTGCGGCGGTTGCGCCAGGTGATGGGAACGATGGTCCATGTATAGCCACGGACGATTGCCTTGAGAGGCAACTCGACAGTGAGATTAAAATGGGGCGCGATGATGGGGCGGCAGCCGTCGATCACGGTCTTGCGATAGGCCTTGAAGGCATTGGTTGTGTCGTTGTATTTGATGCGGAAAAGAGAGGCGATGAAGGCGTTGGCCAGGCGGTTGAGGGTCATCTTGACCTTGGGATAGTCGATGGTCCCGCCGCCACGGATGAAGCGGCTGCCGAAGACGCAATCGAAGCCCTTGTTCAATTCCTTCCAATAGACGACGACATCGCGGCAGTCGTCGGACTCGTCCGCCATCATGATGACCACGGCATCGCCCTTCATGTTGTCGAAGCCGTAGACGATGGCCCGGCCGAAGCCGTGCTCCTTCAGGTTTTGGACCGGACGAAGTTGCGGGATTTTTTTCTGCAATTCCACGAGCAGGGGCCACGTCTGGTCGGTACTGCCGTCGTCGACCACGATGATCTCATGCGGCACGCCCTGCAGACGCAGTTCAAGGTGCAGGTGTTCCACCGTGGAGCAGATGCAGCCTTCCTCGTTCCGCGCGGGCAGGACGATGGAAAGAAGCTGAAGAGGGGCGGGATTGGAGGCAGGAGTCATGGAGGTCAATCAGGAGGCGGAAAGCTCCAGCCAGTCTGCCTCGTTTTCGGCCTGCTTGGCGATCTCTTCCAGAATGGAGGGGAGTGATTTCTCCGGTTTCCAGTCCCAGACATCGCGGGCCTTGCGGGAATCGAGCACGACCCAGGGAAGGTCAAAGGAGCGAGGCTTGGGATCGGAGGCTACGGTTTGCTGGCCCCAGCGACTGGCGCACCACGCGCTCAGTTGACGGAGGGACATGGATTGAGCGGCACCGCCGGAGACGTGCACAAGTTGGTCGCGTTTCTCGCGGCAACGTAACTGGAGGACGAGCAGGCGCGCCAGATCGTCCGGATGCAGGCAATCACGGGACTGGTGACCCTGGCCATCGAAGCCGATGTAACGAAGGGGCCTCTTCTGTTTCCAGGAATGCAGCCAGTAGGCGAAGATGCCCTGGTCGGCGCGCCCGAATTGCCCTGCTCCGGCCAGCACGCCGCAACGGTCGATCCACACGGGAAAACCAAAGGCCTCGCCGTATTCCAGCGCGAGGACTTCGGACGCCAGCTTCGTGCTGCCGTAAAGCGAGACGGGTGCGGCGGTCGAGAAGGTTTCGTCCAGACCTTCAGCGCTCACGCCCACGGGCCAAGCATGGGCCGGATCGGGTATGAAGGCCTCGTTGACCACTTTCATGGGCAGCGAGGCGAGGGGAGGGATGGAATAGACGCGGCTGGTGCTCAGGAGCAGGAACATGCTCCGGTGCGCCTTGCAGTATTCGAGCAGGTTGATCGTACCGGCGAGATTGTGCTCCACCAACTGGCGGCTGCTGGTGCTGCCATCAATGCCGGCCAGGACGCTGGGATTGGCGGCCGCGTCGATCACTGCATCAACGGCGGGCAGGGTCTCAAAATCGCTCGCGGAGCGGAGATCGGCATGGCGAACCTTGACTCCGAGCCGTTTGAGTTCAAGGCGGTTCTTTTCACTGCCGGGCCGGATGAAATTGTCCAAGCCGTGTATTTCCCAGTCCGGGGAGTGGGTCTTGAAATACCTGGCAAGGGAGCTTCCGACGAAACCGCAGACTCCAGTGATCAGCAGTTTCATCGGGGCGATTTCAGGCCGTGATCCGCCGTTGCCATGATTCGACGATCTCGCCAATGGTCTGTTCGAGAGTCTTCGTCAGGTCCCACTTCGGATAGTGGGATTTCATCTTGCGGAGGTCGCTGTAATAGCAAATGTGGTCGCCGATCCGGTTTTCCTCGACGTAGGTGTACTTCATCGCCTTGCCGCTGAATTTCTCGGCCAGCTTGAAGGCTTCCAAAATCGAACAGGAGTTGTCCTTGCCGCCGCCGAGGTTGTAGACCTCCGCGATGCGCGGCTCCTGGAAAAAGGCATACATGAAGCGGGCGACATCCTCGGAATGGATATTGTCCCGCACTTGTTTGCCTTTATAGCCGAAGACCCGGTATTCCTTCCCCTCGAGATTGCACTTCACGAGATAACTGAGAAAACCATGCAACTCGACGCCGCTGTGGTTGGGGCCGGTCAGACAGCCGCCGCGCAGGCAGCAGGTGGGCATCTGGAAGTAGCGTCCATATTCCTGCACCATGATGTCCGAGGCGAGCTTGGATGCCCCAAAGAGGGAGTGCTTCGATTGATCGACCGGGAAGTCCTCTGCGATGCCGTGCGCATAAGCGGGATCGGCATAGTCCCAACGGGATTCGAGCTCTTTCAGGGCGAGGGTATTGGGCCGGTCGCCATAGACCTTGTTGGTCGACATGTGGATGAAGGGCGACTCGGGACAGGCCCGGCGCGCGGCTTCAAGCAGGTTCAGGGTGCCGACCGCATTGGTGTCGAAGTCATCGAACGGAATGGCGGCGGCGCGGTCATGCGAAGGTTGGGCGGCGGTGTGCACGATCCCGTCGGGTTTCAGTTCGGCGATCAAATCGAGGACGGCCTTCCGGTCCCGGATGTCGAGTTCGTGGTGAACGAACCCAGGGACTTCCTTGGCCAGGCGCGATTGGTTCCAGCGGGTATCGCCGGCTTCGCCAAAGAAAACGGCGCGCTGGTTATTGTCGACGCCATGGAGCGTGAACCCCATGCGGCTGAAGAAAAGACACACTTCGGAGCCGATCAACCCGGAAGAGCCGGTGACGAGCAGGCGTTTGGATGTTGAGCTCAAGGTCGGGATTTCCTGAAGGTTGTTGGTTTCTAACGATTAACGGGAATGGTTAAGGTGAGTTTGCCGTGAATCAGGCCTTTGTTCCAAGGAAAATTGAGTCCTTGCCGCTCAGGGAGCATCGCGGGCAGGGGGGATGAAGACAAGGAACACTTCGCATCAGGAACGGTTAGTGCTTACCCAGTTCTTTGCTGACAAGCCGTACCCATGCCTAAATTCACCCGCCAGGATTTTGAGATACCAACTTTGGGAGAAGCCGAGCTCGTTTCTCCCATGCAACGCCTGCGCAACGAGGCCGATGCCGAATTTATCACCGATGAACATCGGGTCCTTTTTGATTATTCGCTGAAGAAAGTCCAGGCAGCGATAGAGGAGGGGGGTGAACCGGTCACGATTGAGCGTTCCGGCCCGCGAGAGAAACTCTATTTCAATCCTTCGCGGACTATTGCCGCCGTTGTCACCTGCGGTGGATTGTGTCCGGGGCTCAATGACGTCATTCGCGGCATCGTGATGACGCTCAATTACAGTTATGGCGTTCGCACCATCTATGGCATCCCATACGGATACGAAGGTTTCATCGACAAATATGGGCATCCGATCCTGAACCTGACGCCTGACTTCGTCTGCGACATCCATGCGGACGGCGGTTCGATCCTGGGGAGCTCGCGCGGCCCGCAGTCGAAGAAGGAAATGGTCGATAAATTGGTCGAGCTCAAGGTCAGCATTCTCTTTGTCATCGGCGGGGACGGCACGCTGCGCGGGGCACAGGAAATCGTGGCAGAAGTTGCGAGCCGAGGCTTGAAGATCAGTGTGGTGGGGATTCCCAAGACCATCGACAACGACCTCGAGTACATGGACAAGAGTTTCGGCTTTGAGACGGCATTTGCCGAGGCCGTCCGCGCGGTGCGCTGCGCCCACAGCGAGGCCAAGGGCTATCCGAACGGCGTTGGGCTGGTCAAACTCATGGGACGCGACTCGGGCTTCATCGCCGCGTTTGCCGCGCTGGCGGACAACAGTGTGAACTTTGTTTTAATCCCGGAAGTTCCCTTTCATCTCACAGGCAAATATGGGCTGCTCAAGTCGTTGGAAAACCGGCTGGCCGGGCGGGGTCATGCTGTGGTCGTCGTGGCCGAGGGGGCGGGCCAGCACCTCATGAAGAACGATCCATCGGCGAAGGACGCCTCGGGCAATGCGAAGTTTGGCGATATCGGGCCATTCCTGAAGAAGCAAATCGAGACCCACTTCAAGGACATCAACAGGGAGGTCAACATCAAGTATATTGACCCCAGTTATGTCATTCGCAGCGTGCCGGCCTCGGCACAGGATGCGATCTATTGCCTGCGCCTGGCCCAGAATGCGGTGCATGCCGCGATGGCTGGGAAGACCAATATGGTCGTCGGCCGTTGGCACGGGCATTACGTCAACCTGCCGATCAGCGTCGTGACGATGCGGCGCCGGAAGGTGAACCCGCACGGCGATCTTTGGCTGAGCGTCCTCGAGGCCACCGGACAACCGGTCGAATTCAAATAATCAACCCCAACCGAAAGAGAAACCATGGCTGATAAATCGATCAAAGTTCCCGAAAACGTTCCCGGCAAATGGTACGTCGACGACACCTGTGTGCCCTGCCAGACGTGTCTGACCGAGGCGCCCCAGTTGTTGAAGTACAACGAGGACGAGACCAAGGTCTACTTCTTCAAGCAGCCCGAAAACGCGGAGGAAGAAGATGCCGCCGGTCGCGCCCGCGATGTCTGCCCGACCGCGTCGATTGGCGATGATGGGGACTAGGTATCGCCGCTGATAAACAAACGGAGAGATATCCGGCACCTCTCGTTGCCGGGGCAACATTTCCTTTTTCCTCGCTACGGCGCGGCGATCACTGCCATAGTTCAGGGGCCTAATGAAATTCCTTTTCATGCTGTGGGCGGTGGGAATGCTCAATATGACGGGTGAAATATTGCTGCATGCCCAAGCCGTGGTCGAGGGGCATGTTCAATTGCCCAAGGAGCCCTCGGTCGAGGTCGTCAACAAGCGCTATGCGATCAGCGGGGAACAAGCGGTCATCGCCCCCGACCCGCCCGCCGCCGTCGTTTATCTCGACGGGGCATTTTCCGTTAAAAGGGCCCCGGCCAAGGTCCAGATGGCGCAGAAGAACATGGATTTTATCCCCCGGCTCCTTCCCGTCGAAGTGGGCACGACGGTTGAGTTTCCCAATTACGACGACACCTACCACAGCATCTTTTCCTTTTCGAAACCCAAGCGGTTCGATCTCGGTCGTTATCGCAGCGATGAGAAGCCGATTCCGTCCGTGCTTTTCGACAAGCCCGGCGCGGTCGTGCTGCATTGCGATATCCACGAGCACATGCGCGCGATCGTCCTGGTGCTGGAGTCGCCCTATTTTGTGAGGACCGACAGCGCGGGGGCTTATCGGATCACCAACCTTCCCACGGGGCACTATACGCTCAAAGCCTGGCTGAACGACAAAACGACGTTGGAGAAGAAGGTGGACCTGAAGGAAGGCGAAACGCTCCATGTGGATTTTTCATGAAATCCCGGCGTTCTACCAACGCCTGAACCGGGGCACGCCTTTTCGTTTTCGGGCCAGGCTGACGCTTCTGCTCATGGTCGGCGTTTTCCTCGTAACGGGAGTTGCGCTTTACGTCACGCAGCGGGCCGAACAGATTGCCAGCGAGCGCAGCCTGCAGGAACAATTTCGCAGCCGCATCGGCTTTTTGCTCGGAGCCCAGGACGCGCGCGAAGCGGAAGTGGCCCAACAATGCCGGGCCTTGGCCCATGCCGTCCGCATCCAGGCCGCGCTGGAGGAGGGGGACGTGGAGGACCTCTATGTCAACGGTCGGATTGAGCTTCGGACTGTGCTCGATGATCCCAATTTCCTCCCTACGACCCGAGGCGCCATGCCGCCTCGTGCCACTTTTTTCCGTTTCCTTTCCGCCGATGGTAAATTGCTGGAGCCGCCGGGAGCGCCGTTCGGCCCGGAGCCATGGGAAGCGCGCCTCGCCGCTGCGGTGGCCGGGGCCCCAGGACAGCAGATCGGGTACGTGACGATTCCCAAGGCGGGTGCGGAATCTGAGATCAATGAAGTCGTGGTGACCCCCATTTTGAGACCTGATGTGGGGGATCGTCTGGGGACATTGGTGCTGGGATTTCCCTCGATTAATTTTGACGTCAATGCAGACGCCGAACTCAAGACGGGTATCTGGTTCGACGGTCAGCTTTTCCTGCCTAACGTCTCTCCGGAAGAACGAAAGGTTTTGGGCGGTGGAATCGCCAACGCCGTGAGCCAGTCCGTCCAGGAAACCGATAATTTCAAGGTCGAGGTCCACGGCGAGCCTTATCTCCTTTTTTACCGGATCCTCAATCCGGGATCGCGCTTTGCCCCTGCCTACGAAATTTGTCTCTACTCGCTGGCCGGGCCGATGACCGAGCAACGCCGGATGCGCTGGAAGATCGTGGCCGTGGCGGCGCTGGTCCTGATAGTGGGCCTCGGGGCGAGCCACTCGTTTTCGACCCGGCTGGCCCAACCCGTCGAGGAACTGGCCGAGGTCTCGGCGCAAAATGTCGCCCGGCGCGAGCAGGCCGAGGCGGCACGGGAGATGACCGAGCAAAAATATCGCAGTATCTTTGAGAATGCCGTCGAGGGCATTTTCCTGCTCGGCCCCCAGGGACACTTTCTGAGTGCGAATCCGGCCATGGCGCGCATCTTCGGGTTTGACTCGCCCGTCCACCTGATCGCCGAATGGGCCTATCGCCCGGAAAAAGTCTATGTTGAGCGTGAGCGCGGGGAGGAATTCCTTCGCCGCATCCAGACCGAGGGGACGGTTTCCAACTTCGAATGCGAGGTGAAACGCCGGGACGGGAGTGCCCTCTGGATTTCGCAGAACGCACGGGCCGTTCGCAATGCCGCCGGGACGTTACTCCATATCGAGGGCACGATGGAGGACATCACCGAGCGCAAGCAGGCGGCCGATTCGCTCAGCAAGCTCAACACCGAATTGGGGAAGGCGCTGGCGGACCTGAAAGCCACCCAGAACCAGATTGTGCAGCAGGAGCGACTCCGTGCGCTGGGCCAGATGGCGAGCGGCATAGCCCACGACTTCAATAATTCACTCATGCCGGTGATGGGTTTTGCGGAGCTCCTGCTCGTCCGTCCCGACATCCTGGATGACCGGAAAAAAGCGGCGGAATACCTGGGGATGATCCGCACGGCCGCCAAGGACGCCGCCAGCATCGTGGCACGTTTGCGCGAATTTTATCGCTCCCAGGAGAACACGGATGTCTTCGCTCCGGTGGACTTGTCGCAACTCGTGCGGCAGGCCGCATCGCTCACGCAGCCCAAGTGGAAGGACCAGGCGCAGGCCAGTGGCATTGCCATCCAGATTGTGGAGGAGTTGGAGCAGGTACCTCCCATCTCGGGCGATGAGTCGGCCCTGCGTGAGGTTCTTACCAATCTTATCTTCAACGCCGTTGACGCCATGCCGGGGGGCGGCGTAATCACCTTGCGGACCCGAGGCGAAAGTGAAAGGGTGATCGTCGAGGTTGCCGATACCGGGGCCGGCATGAATGAAGAGGTCCGCAAACGATGCCTGGAACCCTTCTTTACGACGAAAGGGGAACGCGGCACCGGTCTCGGCCTTGCCATGGTCTTTGGCATCGTCCAGCGGCACGGAGGCACGATCGATATCCAGTCACAGCCTGGTAAAGGAACGATAATTTCCGCACGATTCCCGGTCCAGGCTGTTACCTCAGTAAAGGGCGCCACTGAGACCGCGCCGTTACCCTTGCAGCGGGCCTTGCGCATCCTTCTCGTCGAGGATGAACCGCAAGTCCGTCAGGTCCTGACAGCGTTTCTGGAAATCGACGGCCACCAGGTGCAAAGCGCGGAACATGGGGCCGACGGGCTGGCGAAGTTCCGCGAGGGGGAGTTCGATGTCGTCATTACCGACAAGGCCATGCCGGGGATGAGCGGCGATCAAATGGCAGTGGAAATCAAACAGATTTCGCCCAAGATGCCGATTGTGCTCTTGAGTGGCTTCAACTCGACGGGCGAAAACGGGAAGATTCCCGGCGTGGATGTCATTGCGTCCAAGCCGATCACCATGCCCGCGCTCCGGGAGGCCATTCGCAAGGCGATGCAAACGTCATGAAGACCTGCTCGATTACCCGTTGCTTGGGAATTCTCGTGGTCATGGCGTTCCTGCTGGATGGCCGGGTGGCGTGGGCGGGCGAGGATTTCCTGGACACGCTCGGCGACAACCTGAAATTCGGCGCTTTCAACAATTATGTGACCGGCAAGCTCAGTGGACGGCTCAACCTCGAGGAATACTACATCCAGCAACCGCCGCCGGGTCTCATCTACACCGAGGGCCATTTTCTTGCCAATCCCTCGTTGACGCTCAACCTCGATGTCCAAGCCGGGCCGCAGCTTTACCTCTTTGGCGAGGTCGCGCTCGACCGCGGTTACGATCCCTCCGAGGGCCCCGCGCAAATCGATGCGATCCAATACGCGCTGCGCTACACGCCCTGGGAAGACGGAAAGCTCAACGTGCAGATCGGCAAGTTTGCGACCGTGGTGGGAAACTGGTCCCGCCGTCACGACCCGTGGGAAAACCCGTTCATCACTCCGCCGTTGGTCTACGAGAACCTGACCGCGATGTGGGACACCGATGCAGTCGTCGCGGCTGGGCAGCTCAACAGTTGGACTACTTCGCCGAAGAACCTGCGTCTGCCGATTATCTGGGACGCCAACTACACCACGGGCGGGGCGGTCTTTGGCAGCATCCAAAAATTCGACTATGCCGTGGAGATCAAGAACGCCGCCATCTCCTCGGCCCCCAGTTCATGGAACGCCACCACGGTCGGCTTTGCCAATCCCACCGTCAGCGGGCGTCTGGGTTTTCGACCGGACCAGGCCTGGAACTTTGGTGTTTCTTCCAGTGTCGGCACCTACCTGGAGCCCAAAGCCGCCAGTACTGTGGCCGCGGGCTATGACCTGGGCGACTACAAGCAGGTCACCATGGCGCAGGACGCCAGCTTCGCCTGGCACCATTTGCAAATCTGGGCTGAGTGCTATGAGTCGCGCTTTGAAATTCCGACCGTCGCCAACGCCGATACCGTCGCCTATTACATCGAGTCCAAGTACAAGTTCACGCCGCAATTCTTTGGCGCCCTGCGCTGGAACCAGCAACTTTTCAGCACCATTCCGGACGGCATGGGCGGGACGACCTCGTGGGGCAGCAACGTCTGGGATATCGATGTGGCCTTCACTTATCGGTTCACACCGCACGTCCAGGCCAAGATCCAGTATAGTTTTCTTGACCAAAGCGGGCCTGTTGCGGAACAACAGAGTCTCGTGGCCGGGCAACTTACCGTGAGATTTTAATGGCAGGATTCACTGAAGGTTATCATCTCCAGATCGGCGCCCTCATCTTTCCTGGCATCGACCAGTTCGATTTCACAGGCCCTTTTGAAGTCCTGTCGCGCCTGCCCAATTCGACCTTTTACACCATCGGACTCGACACCGCGCCGTTGCGCGACATGAAGGGCCTGATTCTCACACCTGAGAAAGGCCTCTGGGAAGTCCCGCCGCTTGATGTCCTGCTCATTCCCGGCGGTGCGGGGCAGGTGCCATTGATGGAAGATGCCTCCGTGCTTTCCTTCATACGGCAACACGCCGCCGGTGCGGGAATTGTTTTCTCGGTCTGTACCGGATCGCTGACCGTCGCCGCCGCGGGCCTGCTCAAGGGTGTCAAAAGCACGACCCACTGGGCCTCCTTCCATCTCCTGGAAAAACTCGGGGCCATTCCGGTCAACCAGCGTGTCGTGGTCGACGGTAAATTTGTCAGCGCCTCGGGCGTCTCCTCCGGCATCGACGGTGCGCTCCGGGTGGCGGCACTTTTGCGCGGCGACAAGGTTGCCCAGGAAATCCAGCTCTACATGCAGTACGCCCCGGAGCCGCCCTTCCAAAGTGGCACGCCTGAAACGGCGCCCGCAGAGATCCTGGCCGCGGCCCGGGGCGCCGTCAGTGAATTGACCTCGACCCGCGAGGCCGCTATCGGGCGGATTGCCGCGAAGTGGCAGACGTCTAAAAAGTAACCTCGCATATGCCGGTTTGATTCGTTCGTCAGGCGTCGGAACCCAGGCGGGAAACAATTTCGGCCCCGATGGCCAGTGAAGCGGTTGCGCCGGGGGACGGAGCATTGATGACGTGCAGGGCCCGGGCTTCCTGGATGATCGAGAAGTCCTGGACGAGGTCGCCGGAGGGGTGCATTGCCTGAGCGCGAACACCCGCGCCGCCCGCCCGCAAATCATCTTCCCGTAGCTCCGGCACCAGCTTCTGCAGGGAGGCGCAAAAGAGCCGCTTGCTCAGTGAACGCTGAATTTCCTCCCCGCACATCTGCCGGTGCCGCACGAGAAATTTCCAGAGCCCGGGATAGGTGAGGGCATCCCACATGTCCGCCGGATTGATGTCGCGTTTCCGATAGCCCTCGCGCGCCAAGGCGAGCACGGCGTTGGGCCCGGCTTCCACCCCGCCATGGATGAGACGCGTAAAATGAACGCCGAGAAACGGAAAGTGAAGGTCCGGCACGGGATAGATGAGGTGTCGTACCAAATCGAGACGGGCCGGGCTCAATTGATAATATTCCCCGCGAAACGGCACGATTTTCACCTCCGGGTCCGCGCCCGCGAGCTGCGCCACCCGGTCGGAATGGAGACCTGCGCAATTGATCAGGTATTCGGCGGCGATCCCGCCGGAAGTCGTCTCGATTTTCCACGCCTTCCCGTCCGGAACGATCTTCTGCACGGCGCTGAGAAATTTTACTGATCCGCCCGACGCTGCGATTTCCTTCACCAACTGCGCGCAGACCTGCGCGTAATCGACAATGCCCTCCTCGGGGACATGCAGCGCGGCCAGACCGCCGACGTGCGGCTCGATCTCCCGCATCTCCGCCGCTCCAAGCAACCGCACCCCACCAAGGCCATTCGCTGTGGCCCGTTCCTGCAATTGCTTCAGGCGAAGCTGTTCATCCGCGTCGGTCGCTACTACGAGCTTGCCGCAAATCTCGTGGGCAATGCCATGCTTTTGGCAGAAAGCCACCATTGAGCGGATTCCCGTCACCGCCAGCCGCGCCTTGAGCGATCCCGGCTTGTAATAGAGTCCGGCATGGAGCACGCCGCTGTTGTGCGTGCTTTGGTGTTGTCCCGGGCCTGCTTCCTTCTCCAGCACCGTGACCGACGTTCCAGGCCGAGCTTGGAGGAGCTGATAGGCCGTGGCCAGTCCGACAATGCCACCGCCGATAATCACGATCCGCAAAGACATGTTATTTTCGTGGGCCCTCTCCGTGGAAGTGGCTGTCGTGGCTGGTTGTCATGCGCGAGATCTGCCGGGAGAATAGAGCATGACGCCCGGAATGAGAAGCGCCTACACCACGGCATTCTGTCGAGTTTACATAGGGCCTGTCGGTACTCCGTGCCGGGTCGGGTGCATCAGGTAGACTTCCGTACGCAGCGAGTTGCGGCAGCTGCCCCAGGCATTGCCGAGATTCCAGCCGCGCGTATAGATCAACCACGGATCGTCCACGCAGCATTCCTTCGGTCGGGTCCAGTCCCACTTCTCCAGCGCTGGCAGCCAGTTCGCCGTCGTGGGATCGGTTTCCGTGAGTTGACGGAAGGAAACGGTCTTTCCCTCCTCGGTCAGGACGAGATGGAAGAGTTCGTGCCGCGGATCGAACCACCCTGCCGGTTGGGCATCGGGATTGGTGGCGACGATCAGATGAATGTGGCCCGAGGCGCTTCGGCTGAGGGAGATTCCCCGACCATGTCCATCCTGGAGATTGAATTTTCCGAGGGTGCCGCTGATGTCGATTTCTTTCCAGCCGGAGCTGCCCCGGCACAGGAGGGCGCCTCCGCCTTGGTCTGGCGTGGTCACGTGAATCCAGGGCCGATCTTGTGCGTCCACGACATGCCCGCCGCTGAGACGCAGTCCACCTTCGGGATAGGCGCGGAAACATTCAGCGGAAGTGGGGGTAAGGGGGAACGCGCATTTCTTCCCCTCATTCAGCCACGTCTCGCCGCCGTCATCAGAGTGCAGATAGACCGCAAAGCGCCCCGGGACCAGTTTGTCTCCCGGGAGGGAATAGTGAAATTGAAAGAGCAGATGCAACGCGCCACCTGGCCCGACGCTGATCGAATGAAAGAAATTATTGTAACCCGCCACGGGACTGATGGCGATGACGTGTGGATGTTCCCATCCCTGACCCGGGCGCTTGCGGCGATACCACAATTGCCAGCGCTCACCTCCGGCGCGGTAGAGCAAATGAAGCGTGCCGGCGGCGTCCGTAATCAGGCTGGGATAAGTGTCCTCGGGGCCGAGGACTTCAGGATTACTCCAGTGGGTTGAGCTATAATCTTGCGTCTGGGGCCGCGCGAGATCGTCTGTCCAAAGATAACGAAAGGGCTGGTGATGAGCGCCGAGCATCACGTGCAGGCGCTGGTCTTTGTCCAAGGCAAGGGCAGGTCCGCAATGATTGTCGAAGGCTTCCCCCAACAGCAGCGTGTTTTGCAGGGCCCCGGTGCACGGCGAGCAAATCCCCAGGCGCAGCCGGGTCGGGCCGACGGCGCCTTCCGCCGCATCCAGCCAGCCAATGAGGAGCTTGTCAGCCAGCCGGATGATTTTGCTGCTATTGTTGTATTCAGTGGCCCGGTCCGAACCGCAGCTGGAAAGCAGTTGTCGCTCAAGCATGCCTCTTCCTTACGCTCCGGTTAGCGCTTGGCAAAGATTGTCTTTTGGTCATATAAGTTGACCAGATGCTGGGCCCTGTTTTCAAGACGCCGCTGGGTCACCGGGTCTCGGGGGTATTAAGGGAAGCCATCCGCCGGGGCGACTTTGGTGAATACCTCCTGCCCGAGCGCCAGCTCAGCCAGGAACTCAAGGTCGGACGTCCCACGCTTCGCGCCGCGCTGGCCGAACTCGAACGTGAGGGGCTCATTGCCGCGCAGGGCCGGCGCGGCTGGCGAATCGTCCCATCGCAACGGACGAAGCGACGGCGTTTCCCTGGCGCAGTCGTGCGGATGCTGCAGGACGACCAGCCCAGCAGCCGGCTCAACGAACATCTCCAGGCCCAGAAATTTCTCGCCGAACATTTGCATGGTCCCGGGATGGAATTTCACGTGGAAACCGCGCCTGCCTGCTTCAGCAAAAAACCGGCGAAAGCGCTCCAGCGGCTTGTTCGTTCGCATCCCGCCGATCTGTGGGTGTTGTACCGGACGACGCGCGAAATCCAGCGCTGGTTTCAGGAACAAGGGCTGTCCTGCATCGTTTTTGGCACGCCCTATCCGGGTGTCGATTTCCTGTCGATCGAGGAAGACTACCGCGCGACCTGCCGCCATGCCGCCGGGGTTTTTCTTGCGCGCGGTCACACGCGGATGGCGCTTTTGACGGCGGAAAGCGCCCGTCCCGGCGACCAGATGGCCTGCGAGGGATTTTTGGAGGCCATCCGGAATTCACCCCGGAAGGCCCATTGCGAAATCGTTTCCCATGGCCAGTCCTTGCCGCGGATTTGCCGAACCGTCGACGCTCTCCTTAAGCGGCCCGAGCGTCCGACCGGATGGCTGGTCTTCACTGCGCAAACCTACCTGACCATCCTGTCTCATCTCGCCTTGCGCGGCATTCAGGTCGGGCGGGAAATCAGTCTGATCTGCCGCAATTCGGATCCCTATTTTGAAGTCGTGGTGCCCAAGGTCGTCCACTATCGGCGAAACGTCTCCCGGATGAACCGAAAGCTGCTGGAAGCCATCCAACAATGCCTCAGCGGCGTTCCACCGACCACGCGGCAATGGCTGATTTCCTCCGAGTTTCATGACGGAGAAAGCGTTCTGGTCTTAAAATAAGACCAACGCCAAGCCATTTCCCTGTCCACCGGATCGGGTGATTCTGGCTGAAGTTGGAAACAGCAAAGGACCTTATCCGTATGCCTAAAAAAAAGGACGCCTCTCTCCCGTCCTCACCACTTTCTCACGGGGATCTATTAAAACTCAAACGCTGGAACACCCCCGCCATCTACAACGGCTGGGAACAAATCACCCGCCACGATGCCGCGCACACTGGGTTTAACCTCGAGGAGACCCGCGACTTCATGCCCCAGATGGGGCCGATGGTCGGTTACGCCGTCCCCGTCGTCATCGAGCCGGGAAATCCAGCGCATCCCAAGGCCAATCCCCAGGCATGGAGTCAATATCGCGAGTACATCGCCAGTCTTCCTTCGCCCAAGATCGTCGTCGTCCAGGACCTCGACAAGCCCCGTACCCACGGCGCGTTTTGGGGTGAGGTCAACAGCAACATCCATCGCGCCCTCGGCTGCGTCGGAACCATCACCGACGGGGCTATTCGCGACGTTGATGAAATGACCAACGCCGGCTTCAAGGCCCTCGCGCGGCAGATGTGCATTGGTCACGCCTGGAGTACTCCTGTACGCTGGAATTGTGAGGTGGAGGTCTTCGGCGCCAAGGTCAAGCCGGGACAGCTCATCCACGCGGACAAGCACGGCTTCCTCGTCATTCTCGAGGAAGATTGGAGAGGCATTGCGGAAGCTGCCGCTTTTATGGATGCGAACGAATGCAACACCCTCATCCCCGCCGCCCGGGGTGCCGCAGGCCGCAGCATGACGGAAATTCTCGAGTCGTTGAATTCAGCCGCTTCCGCTTTCAGGATTGCGACGAAGGCGAAGTTTAACCGGCAAGGTGAGTGGTAAAAATCAGTCCGCCTTGGTGCGGCTCGCGGGGTTCTTGTTCACGGTGAGTCGGCACCAATATCTTTTTCAAAAGTCCGCTCGATAATGAGCGTATCTTTCTTATAAAAAACAAGATACGTAAATATTTTTGGACGGTTCCCTGGTCGAGGCAATGTATTGGGGTGGCGAGCAACGTTGGTTCGCGGTTCCTGACGGGTAATGGCGATTAGCTCAAATTGCTCCCCGATCCGGGAAAATGAGGCTCTCGCGACAAGGCCCATGTCAATCTCGCGAGGTGCGCCAGCCTTTTCTCGGAGGCAAAATCATTTGTTTTCCCTCTGGCCGGCCAACAATAGCCCTGCACGCGAACGCTGGTTTACCTCTGAAAAGTTACTTTTTCCCGAAAAAATCGGACGACTTCTCTTCCGCGCTGCTTCTTTTGGGCGTCCCTCGGGACCCAAAATCGTGTTAATCCCGGCAGAAATCGCATCATTTCGTTAATTTTTTTTGCTCGCATTTTTGGGCATTTTACCTCTGAAAATAGCCTCAACATAAGTTCCGGACAAAAAAATCTGCAAAAAAAGTTCAAAAACCTATTGACCCCTGCTCCAGATTTGATAGGTTGTCCTTCCCGGAAATCCGGGGAGATGGTGCAGTTTGAGACTTCAAGTCCGACCGCTGAGCTGATTTAAGCGAAGCAAGAATGGTCAACTTTGTCTCCGGTATCATCCGTTGGCCAGAATTCTTTCGGTTAAAATCGAGGAAGACAGACAACGGGTGAAGCGTCGTCGAGTGGTGCGAAAGTACCAGTTTGAGGGCGAGTCGGTTCTTCGGAACCGGACCACTGCAGCATTACTGATCTTTGAACACTTTACTGGAACCGAGAAGCGCAAACACAGTTAGCCGCGCTAGACATCTCGGTAGAGACAACCTAAGTAAGAAGTACAGCGAATAGATTGAATTGTGCGGAACGTTGAGTTTCTTTCTAACGCGGATGAAGACTGGTGCAAGCCAGTACTCACATCGGTTAGTTCTCAAAGTTTTTGACCGATAAGGTCAGAAGAATCAGCAGCCTCCTAGCCGAGGTTACGCTGACTTACTTTTTGATTATGATAATGTCCTCAGCAATGAGTGCATTAATTAACGGAGAGTTTGATTCTGGCTCAGAACGAACGCTGGCGGCGTGGATAAGACATGCAAGTCGAACGCGACTTATTTTGTTAGCAATAACGAAGTAAGTTGAGTGGCGAAAGGGTGCGTAACACGTGGGAATTTACCAAAAAGTGGGGAATAGCTTGGCGAAAGCCAAATTAATACCGCATGTGATCGAAAGATCAAAGTCAGGGACCGCAAGGCCTGACGCTTTTTGAGAAGCCCGCGGCCCATCAGCTAGTTGGCGAGGTAAAAGCTCACCAAGGCTATGACGGGTAGCTGGTCTGAGAGGACGACCAGCCACACTGGAACTGAGACACGGTCCAGACACCTACGGGTGGCAGCAGTCGAGAATTTTTCACAATGGACGAAAGTCTGATGGAGCGACGCCGCGTGGAGGATGAAGGTTTTCGGATTGTAAACTCCTGTCACTGCAGAACAAGGGTGCGCCAGTTAACAGCCGGCGCATTTGATGGTATGCGGAGAGGAAGGGACGGCTAACTCTGTGCCAGCAGCCGCGGTAAGACAGAGGTCCCGAGCGTTGTTCGGATTCATTGGGCGTAAAGGGTGTGTAGGAGGCCAGGTAAGTCAGGTGTGAAATCTCAGAGCTTAACTCTGAAACTGCGCTTGATACTGCTTGGCTAGAGGATCGGAGGGGGTAACGGAATTTATGGTGTAGCAGTGAAATGCGTAGATATCATAAGGAACACCGGTGGCGAAGGCGGTTACCTGGAAGATTCCTGACTCTGAAACACGAAAGCCAGGGGAGCAAACGGGATTAGATACCCCGGTAGTCCTGGCCGTAAACGGTGTGCATTGGGCGTATGCGGATTCGACCCCGTATGTGTCGTAGATAACTCATTAAATGCACCGCCTGGGAAGTACGGTCGCAAGATTAAAACTCAAAGAAATTGACGGGGGCCCGCACAAGCGGTGGAGTATGTGGCTTAATTCGATGCAACGCGAAGAACCTTACCTGGCCTTGACATGCTAGTAGTAGAACCCAGAAACGGGGACGAGGTAGCAATACCAGCTAGCACAGGTGCTGCATGGCTGTCGTCAGCTCGTGTCGTGAGATGTTGGGTTAAGTCCCGCAACGAGCGCAACCCCTATGATTAGTTGCCCAGCAATGGACCCTCTAGTCAGACTGCTCTGTGAAACGGAGAGGAAGGTGGGGATGACGTCAAGTCAGGATGGCCCTTACGGCCAGGGCTGCACACGTACTACAATGCTCAGTACAGAATGAACCGAAACCGCAAGGTGGAGGCAATCCCTAAAACTGAGCCCAGTTCGGATTGAGGGCTGCAACTCGCCCTCATGAAGTTGGAATCGCTAGTAATGGCGCATCAGCTACGGCGCCGTGAATACGTTCCCGGGCCTTGTACACACCGCCCGTCACATCATGAAAGCCTGTTGTACCCGAAGTGGCCTCGTGTCCCTAAGGTATGGCCGGTGATTGGGATGAAGTCGTAACAAGGTAGCCGTAGGGGAACCTGCGGCTGGATCACCTCCTTTCTAAGGAGCAGTGCTCGCACTCTCAAAACACTTCCCTCTTCGGAGGAAAAAGAAAATGAAAGTTGCAGCGCTAGGTCGAACGCTAAACCGGATCGCAAGATTCGACATGCGTTCAAACCCTCGAAACTCGAAAGAGCGAGAGGTACTCAACGTTACGCACAATTCAGTCTCGAATTTGCTGACTTTTTAGCGGCAATGTCTCGAGGGTCCCGCGTCTGCGGCAATCCTCTCCAGTAAGTTTCAAGACAGCGGCGACTCGTCGTCGACTTGTTCTTTGCGAACCATGTTTTGGAAGAAAGAGAAAGACGGGGCGTCATCCTTGACCTCCTCCTGGTAACCACATACTTTTGTGATCAGCTAAGGGGACATAGCTCAGTTGGTAGAGCGGTAGCTTTGCAAGCTATAGGTCAGGGGTTCGAATCCCCTTGTCTCCAGTTGGACGTCCGCCTTCGGGCACGAATTTTAGGGCCTGTAGCTCAGTTGGTTAGAGCATGCGCTTGATAAGCGCAGGGTCACTGGTTCGAGCCCAGTCAGGCCCACCAAACCTTCTTCCAAAAATAACGAATTTCGTCTTCGGCTGGCGGCAATGCCCGGCACCGGAGACAACCTGCAAAAGGGCAACCTAGTGCAGCGAGTTCTTTGAAAATTATAGGTAAAGTAAATTAACTGAGTCTTTTAGTGAGTTCTGCGGCTAGTAACTGCGGAACTCGTCAAAAGCTCGGGTAGATACAACTTTAATTGCTGAGGATCTGAAAGAATCCGGGACATGTTCCCGGAAGTTAGTAAGAGAACAATTGATCAAGCTACAAAGAGCGTATGATGAATGCCTTGGCACCAAGAGGCGATGAAGGACGTGTCAAACTGCGATAAGCTTCGGGGAGTGGTAAGTACACTGTGATCCGAAGATTTCCGAATGGAGTAATCCCATGCCATTAATCTGGTATGACTCCTGTGTGAATACATAGCACAGGTAGAGCAACACCCGGTGAAGTGAAACATCTCAGTAACCGGAGGAAAAGAAAGAGAATCGATTCCGTCAGTAGTGGCGAGCGAAAGCGGAACAGCCCAAACCAGTCTGCTTGCAGACTGGGGTTATAGGGCCACGATATGGTATTGTGAACGTTAGAGGAAGCGGATGGAAAGTCGCTCCAAAGAAGGTGAGAGACCTGTACTCGAAAACCGACACAAACCTAGTGGTACCCTGAGTAACGCGATGCACGTGAAACTTCGCGTGAAGTGAGACCGACCACGGTCTAAGGCTAAATACTCCTTGGTGACCGATAGTGAACAAGTACCGCGAGGGAAAGGTGAAAAGTACCGCTGTGAGCGGAGTGAAATAGTACCTGCAATCATACGCTTACAAGGTGTCAAAGCCCGCAAGGGTGATGGCGTGCCTTTTGCTTAATGAGTCTGCGAGTTACTGTCAGTGGCAAGTCTAAGCACCTATGGTGTGGAGGCGTAGCGAAAGCGAGTCCGAAATGGGCGACCAAGCCGCTGGTAGTAGACCCGAAGCGGAGGTGATCTACTCATGGCCAGGTTGAAGGTTGCTTAACCGCAACTGGAGGACCGAACAGGTGAATGTTGAAAAATTCTCTGATGAGCTGTGAGTAGGAGCGAAAGACTAATCAAACCCCGTGATAGCTGGTTCTCTCCGAAATAGCTTGAGGGCTAGCCTCGTACACTGACTTGCGGAGGTAAAGCACTGGATGGACTATGGCCCCTAACGGGGTACTGAATCCAACCAAACTCTGAATGCCGCAGGGTGCAGTACGGGAGTCAGACAGTGGGGGATAAGCTTCATTGTCGAAAGGGAAACAGCCCAGACCGCCAGCTAAGGTGCCTAAATACCGTTTAGTGGAAAGGATGTTAGGTTTCTATAACAGTGAGGATGTTGGCTTAGAGGCAGCCATCATTTAAACAGTGCGTAATAGCTGACTCATCGAGAGACTTGGCGCCGAAAATGATTGGCGATCAAGCGGTATACCGAAGCTGCGGATACACAGAGATTTCGATCTTTGTGCATGGTAGGAGAGCGTTCTTGGTGCTGTGAAGCGGTAGGGAAACCATCCGTGGAGCGCCCGGAAGTGAGGATGCAGACATGAGTAGCGACAAGACAGGTTAAATTCCTGTCCGCCGTAAACCCAAGGGTTCCTGGGGAAGGTTCGTCCTCCCAGGGTTAGTCGGGATCTAAGTCGAGGCCGTAAGGCGTAGGCGATGACCAGCAGGTTCAATATTCCTGCACCACCGACATTTAAACCACGATACGCAAGTCCAGAGACAGTCCAGGTGTTGATTATCCTGGTCCCGCAAGGGGACGTAAGGGCGCAAGCTCAAGCGGATCTGTTGACGGATTTGCCGAGAAAATTTGTGGTGTATACTAAGGTGCCCGTACCGGAAACCGACACAGGTGGGTGAGTAGAATATACTAAGGCGCGTGAGTGAAATCTCTTGAAGGAACTCGGCAAGTTAGCCCCGTAACTTCGGAAGAAGGGGCGCCCGCGTAAGCGGGTTGCAATAAAATGAGTCAACCGACTGTTTAACAAAAACACAGCTCTCTGCTAAGTCGCAAGACGACGTATAGGGAGTGACACGTGACCAATGCGGAAAGATTACGGTAAGGGGTCAGCCGCAAGGCGAAGCTCTGAGCCCAAGTCCCCGTGAATGTCGGCCGTAACTATAACGGTCCTAAGGTAGCGAAATTCCTTGTCGGGTAAGTTCCGACCTGCACGAATCGTGTAACGAGTTGACTGCTGTCTCCAAGAGAAGCTCAGCGAAGTTGTAGTGGCGGTGAAGATGCCGCCTACCCGCAGCAGGACGGAAAGACCCCGTGCACCTTTACTGTATGCTGTTACTGGATTTTTACTCGGGATACTTAGCGTAAGTGGGAGACTTTGAAGGGCGGATTTCGGTTCGCCCTGAGTCGACGATGAAACACCACCTTTTCTGCGTGAAGATTCTAACCGTGCGCCCTGAAGCGGGCCGCGGGACAATGGCAGCGGGTCAGTTTGACTGGGGCGGTTTCCTCCCAAAGAGTAACGGAGGAGTGCTAAGGTTCCCTCAGCCTGGTTGGCAATCAGGCGTCGAGCATATGGGTAGATGGGAGCTTAACTGTGAGACACACACGTCGAACAGATACGAAAGTAGGCCCAAGTGATCCGGTGGTAGAATGTGGAATTGCCATCGCTCAACGGACAAAAGGTACGCCGGGGATAACAGGCTTATCGCTTCCAAGAGTTCATATCGACGAAGCGGTTTGGCACCTCGATGTCGGCTCATCGCATCCTGGGGCTGGAGAAGGTCCCAAGGGTCCGGCTGTTCGCCGGTTAAAGCGGTACGCGAGCTGGGTTCAGAACGTCGTGAGACAGTTCGGTCCTT
>Ga0268266_10001870_pt1 | contig 23767 bp, 26 predicted proteins | sample KBSS13metaG_FD_190356 | JGI IMG/M metagenome (GOLD analysis project Ga0268266, IMG submission 190356) | Switchgrass rhizosphere microbial communities from Kellogg Biological Station, Michigan, USA - KBS S1-3 metaG (SPAdes) (version 2) | ecosystem: Host-associated > Plants > Roots > Rhizosphere... | reverse complement strand
GCAAGTCGATCACCTATACCGACGACCGCGGCGTCTCCAGCCAGCCGTTCCCCAAAAATTACCGCACCGAAGTGCTGGCGTTTCTGAAGACCTATCTCAACAATCCCGTCGGGGTGCGCGACGCCGTGATGGCCGAGCCGGTCGAGCGCGTCGTCGGCGGGCGGCTGCGCTATCTCTCCTGTCTCCGGTTCAGCGCGCGCGAGCCCGACGGCGGCTACCGCGAGCCGCGTGAACGCGCCATCCTCTTCGTCGACGGCCGCCTCGACCGCATCATCGAAAACGCCGTCGAGCCCTGTGCGGGAGTGGCGTACGCGCCTTTCGCGGACCTGGAGAAACTGACACGCTGATTTCGCGCCCGCTTGATTGAGAACGCAGCAAGTCTGATCTGGCCGGGTCTGTCTCGGCAAATTCCTTGTCTTCGACGGATTTCACCCCGGCATCCGCACGAGACTGTGATGTTTCACGCCGATCTATATCGCATACGATCTAATCGCATCAAATAGCGAACCGGAGTGAGATCGATGTCCGAGCAGACCAACCATGACCGCCGCCGCTTCCTTGGCGCCGCCGCCGTGACACTGGCGGCTGCGCCGTTCGCCGTGAGCGGCAGCCTGTTTGCCCAATCCGGCGAGGCAAAGCCGGGGGCGGGCGCGGTCAGGCCGGGCACCCACACCTCGTTTGCCGCGCTCAAACAGATCGAGGCTGGCGTCCTCAGTGTCGGTTACGCCGAAGCCGGGCCTGCCGATGGTCCCGTCGTCATCCTCCTGCACGGCTGGCCCTACGACATCTACGCCTTCGTCGATGTCGTCCCGGTGCTGGCGCAGGCCGGCTTCCGTGTCATCGCCCCCTGGCTGCGCGGCTATGGCACGACGCAGTTCCTCTCTGCCGATACGCCTCGCAACGGCCAGCAGGGCGCGCTGGCCACCGACGTCATCGCCCTGATGGATGTGCTGAAGATCGACAAGGCGGTGGTCGCCGGCTTCGACTGGGGCGCGCGGACCGCCGATATCGTCGCCGCGATCTGGCCGCAGCGCGTCAAGGCGCTGGTCTCGGTCAGCGGCTACCTGATCGGCAGCCAGGAGGCCAACAAGAAGCCGTTGCCGCCCGCGGCTGAACTGCAATGGTGGTACCAGTATTACTTCGCGACCGAACGCGGCCGGCTGGGCTACGAAAAATACCGGCGGGAGTTCTCAAAGCTGATCTGGCAGCTCGCCTCGCCGAAGTGGAATTTCGATGACGCCACTTTTGAACGCAGCGCGGCGTCCTTCGACAACCCGGATCATGTCGCCATCGTGATCCACAACTATCGCTGGCGGCTCGGCCTTGCCCCGGGCGAGTCGAAATACGACGAGCTCGAAAAGCGGCTGGCCGAATTTCCCGTCATCGCCGTTCCCACCATCACCCTCGAAGGCGATGCCAACGGGGCACCGCATCCGGACCCCAAAGCCTACGCCGGGAAGTTTTCTGGCAAATACGCCCACCGCCTGGTCACCGGGGGCATCGGGCATAACCTGCCGCAGGAGGCGCCGCAGGCCTTTGCCGACGCCGTCATCGAAGTGGCTCGCGCTTGAGGCAGTTTTGGCCCCGCCGGCGGGGCGTGTCCCGGTATTCCCGGGACGGAACCGTGAACAGATTTGGATCACTTTTCGGCGAGGGTTGAACCTTGCTTTAGTCATCCCGGACATCACCTAAGTGGGAGACCACCTCCTTAACGCAGGAAAAAACCTTATATGCGAGGGAACTAAAGCGGTTTGTTGCTGTGTCGTCACAGTGGCGCGCCATCGGGCCGCGGGCACTTGCCGCAAAGCAACCTAAATGAAGTCACGTTGTTTGGATTGGTATCTGCAACGTCCGTAACGGGGATAGTAAAATGAACAAGTTCGTGCTCGGCGCTGCCGCGCTGGCCGCTATGGCGGCTCCAGCTTTTGCGGCCGACATGCAGCCGCGGCCTTACACCAAGGCGCCGGCCTACACCGCGCCCCAGGTCGTCTATAACTGGACCGGGTTCTATGTCGGCGGCCATGTCGGCGGAGCCTTTGCGGGCAACAACTCCCTGCAGGGCAGCGACGCCCGCTTCCTTGGCGGCGTCCAGGGCGGCTTCGACTATCAGTTCGCGCCGAACTGGGTTATGGGCGCCGAAGCCCAGTATAGCTGGCTGCCCAACTCCAATAATAATGGCGTGCTGTTTCCGGGCGGCACCCTCGTGACCTCCAATACCGACCAGCTCGGGTCGGTGACCGGCCGGCTTGGCTACACCTGGGGTCCGGCGCTGCTCTACGCCAAGGGCGGTTACGCTTGGCGCGACGGCAACAATCTCGGGGTGTCCGTGGCCGGCGCGCCGACAGGCTTCACCACCAACGGCAGCCACAAGGACGGCTACACCGTCGGCGGCGGCCTCGAATACATGTTCGCCCCGAACTGGTCGGCCAAGGCCGAGTACCAGTATTACAATTTCGGCAACACCACCTTCACGACCGGCCCTGCCGATATCTCCGGCCGCAGCTTCCGCAACGACGAACACACCGCCAAGGTCGGCGTGAATTACCGGTTTGGTTGGGGTGGAGCCGCTGCCTCCAGATATTGATACGGCCCTTCGTATCGACACCCGAAAGGCCGGCGTCACGCCGGCCTTTTTTTGCCTGGACGCCGGAGCGGCTATGCCTCGTGCGCGTTGCCGCGGACATTTTGAGCGCGGCAAAAATAATTTTCGCGGTGCACGCAACTTTTCGTCATGATGAGCTATTATGAATTTCAGCCGGTTGGGTTGGACATCAAATCATGCGTGTTTTTGCGTTAGGGCTGATCTTTTCTGCAGCGGCGTTTCCGTGCCTTGCTCAGACCGTCCTGAAATCCGAACCGCTTATGCTTGCTCCCTATGAGGTCGCTTTCGTGCAGGATTCGTCCTGCGGGGCCGGCAAGGTGCGCAAGGTAACCGGCGCGATCAGGGGACTGCAGCGGCGCAAGGCCTGTGTCACTATGGCTGCGGAACAGGCTTCGCTGGTCTCGGCGACGCCGTAAAGCCGATTTTCCGCCTCGGATATCGTCCCCGGCGTGCGGGACTTTGTGCCGAGAGCCGCCGCTTGTGCGCCAAGCTCCCCGTCGGCCCATGCGGCCGACTTCGTTCTCACGACGCCAGTTGCAATTCCGTCTGCGCTTCGCGCTCGGCCTCGGCCTTGTTACGGGCGGGGTCTTCATGCGGCTCGAGCTGGCACGGCTTGATCTCGTAATCATGGTCCAGCACGGGGTGCGGGGCTTCTTTGTCGCCCTCGGAAACGACATCGACGACGAGCCCGCTCTTCTGGGCGATTTTCCAGACGTCGGCCGCAGTGGGATAGGCCTTGCTCAGCTTGGCGTCGTTTGAGAACAGTGCGTAGGGCATTGTCGGCTCCGGTAAAAACGGTCAACGCAGAAGCGGGGGCCGGGTTTCAGGCTTGGCTGCCATGCCGTCATTCGACGGCTTGTTTCCGGAGCAAATTGGCTCGTTTCGGTGCCTTTTCGTGGAGTCTCTGAGTCTTTAACGAGACGTAAATCCCGGAAAAAAGAATCCCCGAGACTCGCCCCCCAGAATCGCCGGATGTTTCCGGCCATGAGAACGAGCCTCCAGACCTCCTGCGAGCGTGTCCAACTCACGCTGACCGTCTGCCTTTTGGTCGCCTGCGCGGCCAACGTGGCGCTGGTCTGCGCCTGGCTCTAGCGCCGGCCGGTTGACGGCCGCCTTTTTCCACTGAACATGACTGCCAAAGGCGCGAGCCGCACGAAGCGGCCGGCGGACCAGGGATGGGGCAGGAAATGATCGAAACGCTGCAGCGACGGGTCAATGACGACCAGGGCCTGGTCCGGCGCGGTCGCTATCTGACGACCAGTTTCCTTCTGGAAGTCGGCGCCACGCCCTGGCTGATCTCGATCTTCGAGGGCCGTATCGTCTCGGTGACGCAAGGGCCGTTCGTGATGCCGTCTTCGTCCTTTGCGCTCCGTGCGTCCGAACAGGAATGGCAGAAATTCTGGAGCAGGCGGCCGCCGCCGGGCTCGAATGACCTGATGGCGCTGATCAAGCGGCGCACGCTGAAGGCCGAGGGCAATCTGCAGATATTCATGTCCCATCTGCGCTACTTCAAGGAAGCCCTGGCCAAGCTGCGCGAAGGAGCCGCCGCATGAGCGCGAGGTTCGAGCCGGTTGTTGGCCGCTACATGCATCTCGATCTGTTCGGCCGGCCGCACCGGATCTATGTCGAGGAGGCCGGCGAGGGGACGCCGCTGCTGTGCCTGCACACCGCGGGCAGCGACGGGCGGCAGTATCGCGGCCTGATGAACGACACGCGGGTCACCCGAAAGCACCGCGTGATCGCCTTCGATATGCCCTGGCACGGCAAGTCCTCGCCGCCTCCCGGCTGGCATGACGAGGAATACCAGCTCACCTCCGCGCAATACACGACCATGGTGCTGGAGATTTCGGCAGCGCTTGGGCTCGACAAGCCGATCCTGATCGGCTGTTCGATCGGCGGCCGCATCGCGCTGCATCTGGCGCTCGAGCATCCGGAACGATTTCGCGCCATCATCGGCCTGCAGGCCGGTGCGCATGTCGATCCCTATTACGATCTCAACTTCCTGCACCGGGCGGACGTGCATGGCGGCGAAGTCTGCGGCGCCATCGTCTCAGGACTGGTCGGCCCCGATGCGCCGGACAGCGAGCGCTGGGAAACACTGTGGCATTACATGCAGGGCGGTCCCGGCGTCTTCAAGGGCGACCTCTATTTCTACAAGCTCGACGGCGACATCCGCGATCGGGTCGCGCAGATCGACACCGGGCGCTGCCCGCTGTTTCTATTGTCCGGCGAATACGACTATTCCTGCACGCCGGAGGAGACGCTGGCGGTGGCGAAAAGCATTCCCGGCTGCGAAGTCACCATCATGAAAGGGCTCGGCCACTTTCCGATGAGCGAAGACCCGCAGGCGTTTCTGACGCATCTGCTTCCGGTGCTGGAGAAGATCGCCGAGAGTTAGGCTCGCTCAGAGCCTGATCCGGACAAAATTGCGAAAACAACCCCATGCAAAGTAGAATGGTCCTCGGCTTGCAGCACCCATGCCGCTTGCGTCCGGGGCAGGGATTGGCAGGCTATTTATCGAGCCGCGGCGGCGGCAGTTCGCGTTCCCGCAAGGCGGCGTGGACTTTGGCCATGGTGGCCGTGCAATAAGCCTCGCGCTCGCGGTTGAACCGTTCCTGATGGGCACGGAAACTGGCGATCCGCGCCCTGATCTCGGACTGGAAATCCTCCCGCAGGTCGGGACGGGCAAGGGGAACCGGCCTCGGTATCTCCCGTGCCGTTTCCCCGAACACTTCTACTGTTGGCTCTACTGTCGGCGGTTGAGCTACCGTTGGCGCCTGGGGCGCAGGTAGCGTTTCCGCCAGCAGAGACGCAATTTTGGAAAAGGTTGCGTCGGAAAGGGCTGCGGCCGGACGGATGGTTTCGGATGTTTCGACGGAGAGCGAGGCAACCGACGCGCTGAATGTCTTCTCGGCCTCCGGTGTCTTGCCGGTCACCGATTGAACGAACGCCATCGTTTGCGCGATCAGGAGATCGCGTTCCTTCATCCATTTCATGAATCACCTCGGCCCGCGTCACACGATCAAACGGCTTTTGTGGAAGCAAGCGCGTCGGGAGGGAACCGTGGATAACTGCCGCGCTTTTGCGCGCGAGGTGACAAAACGGTGACAGTTCATGACCGGCAACGTGCACATGGCGCGGGATTTTGCCGCTCGCAACGTACTTAGCGTTCGCGCGGCTTCGTGTTCGGGACAAACGGCGCGCCGATCAGACGCACCGGCGGTTGGTCGCTGACATAAATGATTCGCTTGTCAGGTGACGGCGGCTGTTCGGCGTAACTGGTCGTGCGATCGGTGAGCCGCATTGGCCTAGTGTCGGCGGAGCCAACAAGTGAGGCGCCGCCCGCGATTGCCGCGCTGACCAAGGTGACGGCAGCGAGCAGGACCATGTTGCAGTTTTCTTCTCGAATTCTCATGCCGGAAGACGCGGAAAGAGACGGGGAGTTCCGCCCGCAAAGTAAGAGGCGCGGATGTCCGCGTTGGCCGACGTATCGCCGGCTCACTGAAAGAAGCCGCTGCCAGCGCAACGGTAACGGTTGACGGAATCGCCTTGCATCGCGGGATGCCTGCTATGCACGACCCCTTAAGCTGCCCGGCTAACGAAATTGTGTCATTTGACCACACTGAATTGATAGTAGACAGCTGATGCAATCAATTAAGCTTCGCCGGTAAATGACAGTCCACTTCAGTCCGGAAGGCCAATGTCAATGGCTGGACAGTGATGAGTTCTCGTCCGAATTCCTGAAGCTGCTGGCAGCGGCTCAGGAAGGCGGCTCGATGGTTTCCGAGTGTTTCCTGGTCGCGAGCCGGATTGATCCGAACGATCGCGCCAATTCCTGGCAGCGGGAGTGGCTCTGGATCGCCGACCGCAATGCTGCGCGCGCCAATGCTGCCTTCGAGCGCGGTCACGTGCTGACCGCGCAGAGCAACTGGCTTCGCGCGATCAATTATTATCAGGCATCGACATTCGTACTGCAATTTGACGACGCGAAAGGCCGGGACGCGCTCGCAGCCATGCGAGCCTGCGCCCGCCGCTACGTCGCGCATTTGACGCCGGCCGGCGAGGTGGTCGAGATCCCCTGGCTGCAGGACCATGCCTTGGAAGGTTATTTTCTGCCTGCCCCGGCCGCTTCCGGCCCGGCGCCTGTCATCGTGTGCATGGGAGACCCCGGACATCGGAAGGAAGAATATCTGTTCAAGGTGGCGCGTTATGCCCGCGAGCGGGGAATGTCGCTGCTTGCCGTCGATCTGCTCGGCTCCGGCGCCGGTGCCGAATTCGACGAGATTGTCGGTCGCCGCGATCTTGAATCCTCGATAGGCCACGTGATGGATTACCTGACGACGAGGGACGATGTCGACGAGCACAGGATAGCCCTCGTTGGTGAGAGCGCAGGGTCGTCCTTTGTCGCGCGTGGCGTCGCTCTCGACAATCGCTTCGCCGCCGCGGTCTGCGATGGCGGGCTCTGGGATATGCACGAGCACGCCTTCCTGATGAATCGCCTCTTGCCGGATGGCTCCGGAAGCGGGGGAGTGGAAGGAAGCTGGCCCGGGCTGAGATTTCATTGCCCGGTTTTGATTACCGTGGGCGGGCAGGGCTGGCTGAAAAGCAGCATCGTTGCCGATCTGTTCGAACGGCTGAAGACCCATCATCGCGATATTTCACTGAAGATTTTCGACAGCTCGGAAACGGCGGCAGCGCAAGGCCATCATGACAACCCGACGCTCGCCAACGAATTCATCTTCGACTGGGTTGCCGATCGCCTCGACCGGGCCCCGGCCTGAGCTGCCGCGAATCGTCATATGCCCATCGATACCTTCAGGGAGGCCTTCTCGAGACGGGCCTTCAGCGCCGTGAGCTTGTCGGTGAACTCGCTGAGTTCGCGGTCGTTGAATTCGGCAAAGATGAATTTGTTGAGCTCTTCCTGCTGAGCGGCCAGGCTTGCGATGTGCTTGTAGGACTTGTCGGTCAACGACATCTGCACGACCCGGGCGTCGTCGCCTGAGGTTTTTCGGCGCATGAAGCCCTTCTTCTCCAGCATTTTCGACTGGGTCGTCACGAAGGACGGGTCGACATGGAGCATCTTCGACACCACCTTGACGGGCACGCCCTCGCCTTGGTCGAGATCGGCCAGGGCCATCAGGATCATCCATTGCGGGCCGCTGACGCCAAGGGTCTTTGCCCAGAAATAACGAATCTCCTGCAGATGAACGTTGATGGCGGCGATCTCCCAGGCGAATCGCCGGGCGATGTCGTGATTCTTCCCACCCGACTCATCGGACCCTGCGCGCTTGGCGCGGCTTGATGAGTCTGATCCCTTGCGCGGATCCTGTCCCATGACTTTTCAAATTCCGGGCCTGCCTGAAAGGCAGCTTAGCTGATTTCATAAGAAATTCATCCAATTGCGTGTGTCGCGGAACGGGTTGGGCTGGAATGTCGCACGCCAGGGCGGTGTTGCTGCTGCGACACAGTCGGACCGGATAGATATAGCTGAGTTCATAAAGTATTTTGATTAAGTAAAATGCACAGGCATAGTTCTGGCGACGGTCAGGGGGTCTTTGATCGTTCCGTTTTGGTGGTTCGCTTTAGTCCCTCGCGTTCATGCGGGTGTGTCCGAAGACGCGAAACGACTGAGCGGTGCGCAAGGGCGGACCATCCTCTGGGGGATCAGTCAGAGGTCCGCCCTTGTTCCACAAAGCAACTTGGAGGTTAACAATGAATATGATCAAGAGCCTTGTTCTCGGCTCAGCGGCGGGTCTCATCGCCATGAGTGGGGCACAGGCTGCCGATCTTCCCGTCAAGGCCAAAGCGGTCGAATACGTGAGGATCTGCTCCCTGTATGGCGCGGGATTCTTCTACATCCCGGGCACCGACACCTGCATCAAGCTGGGTGGTTATCTGCGCGTCGACACCACGTTCAACGGCGGCGCCTACGGCCAGCCGTCTTGGTCGGGCGATTTCGGACAGGGCAATCGCTACCGCGATTACTTCACGTCCCGCTCGCGTATGGCGCTCACGATTGATACCCGCACCGCCACCGAATACGGCGTTGTCCGCACCTTCGGTCAGGCCGACTTCCAGTTCCAGAACTTCGGCACGTCCAACCCCGGCAACCCGGGGTCTCCGCAGCAGACCGGCGGCACGCTCAACAACGCGCTGCTTTCCACGGCAGGCGGCGGCTACGTCGCGGTCGAAATGGTGTTCATCCAGTTCGCTGGCTTCACCTTCGGTAAGTCGGCTTCGGCCTTCGCGACGCCCTGGAACGGTTATCCGGGCAACAACAACTCGTTCTTGATGGGCGGCGCCGACTACGTCACCGGCGTCAACAACATCCAGTACACCGCGCAGTTCGGCAACGGCGTGTCGGGCACCATCGGCCTCGACGATCCGACCGTGTTCAACCGCACCTCCGTGCTGAACCTCGGCCTTGCCAGCGGCGCGACCGGGGCTGGCGCGAACGCCTACGGCGGCACCCATGCTCCCGACATCGTCGGTAACATCCGCGTCGACCAGGCTTGGGGTCTGTTCCAGATCTCGGCTATGGGGCACCTCGTGAACGGCAGCTACAACCTGCTCAACACTGCTACGCCTGCCGGAGCCCCGAGCGCTCTGTCGGAAATCTCCGGTCACCCCGAAGACAAGTGGGGCGGTGCGGTGATGGCTGCTTTGCAGATCAAGAACCTCCCGACGGGTGCCGGCGACGACATCAAGATCGACGCCTCCTACGCCAAGGGTGACACCAAGGCTGTGGTCTCCACGAGCGGTGCCTCGCCGAACTTCGTGATGTTCGGCAGCAGCGGAAACGGCGCTTACCAGAGCATCGGTTTCGGCCAGACTGCCGATGCGGTCTACGTGCCGGGCGGCGAACTCAAGCTGGTGGATTCATGGGGTGTCCGTGGTGCGTATAACCACAACTGGGATCCCTACTGGTCGTCCAGCCTCTGGGGCAGCTACGGTGCGGTGCGCTACAACGGTAACGTTGGCGATCTCACCTCGGCGAAGGGCCAGTGGTGCGCCAACTACACCGCCGGCAAGACGGTGTCTGCGAACTACAGCTGCAACCCGGACTACAACTTCGCCCAGGTCGGTTTGACCACCCGCTGGACTCCCGTCAAGAACCTGACGTTCTCGGCTGAAGTCGGCGCGTTCTTCCTCGACCAGAAGTTCACCGGCTCTGCTGTTCTGAGTGCTGCGGCTCCCAAGCCGAACACCGTCTATGAGTTCAAGGACCAGAGCACCGTGTTCCTGAACGTTCGCGCTCAGCGTAACTTCTGATCCCGAAAGACTTGAAACACCCGGAGAACCCCCGGCAGGCAACTGCCGGGGGTTTTTCTTTGCCGCATGAAGAAGCCGCTGTTTCCGTCGTTCGATCGTTCGCGAAGGCACGCGAGGAAAGCAGCAGGTCCTCAACACAAAAGCTTGAAAACTTCAAAAAACCAAAAAATATGATTTACTCAGGTAATTATGTAATCTAATATGATCGCAAGGTAGCCGGCTCATTCCTTGGTTGCCTCTTGGTCTCGAAGGAGACGCAACACTACTTACGTTAAACCTCCGAAACCTCCGGGAATGCCCTCCCGGAGGTTTTTCGTTTGGGGGCGATGGTTGTGGCTCCACCGGTCGGCTGATTCGCCGGTCTGGCCGCTGCTGATTCGAAAGCCGCACGAAGAGGAAGAAGGCCGGCCCCGTCCTGATGGGGTGGGCATGGTGCCGGTTGAGAGGATTGAACTCCCGACCTTCGGTTTACAAAACCGCTGCTCTACCGCTGAGCTAAACCGGCGAATCGAAGCGACCGGCGAGGGGTGAAATATCCCGCCGCGTGGTCCGGTCTTCGGCGGCTCGAATATCAGACTTGGCCGCAAAGGGCCAGAACCTGAAAGAACCGCTTTCATAGCTCCCGCATAAAAAAGGCGGCCCTTCCGGCCGCCTTTTCGCGCGGGATTCGCAACGCGCCTTACTGGCAGAGATGCGTCCGGCCGTCCTCGCCGCGGAACAGGGTCCCGGGGACACAAACAAACCCGTTGCGACGGGCGTAATCCTCGCCGACGAGCGGATAGGTGGCAATCGCCGCCGCCGTGCCGACCGCGCCGCCGACGACGCCGGCTGCGACATCGCCCGGCCAGAAGCTGTCATTGCCGTCCCAGCGGTTGTAGCTGTCGCGCCAGGCGCGATCCTGATAGGCCCCGTCGCGATAGGTCTGACGCTGGTAGCTGCTGCGATCGAAGGGGCTTCCAGGTCCCCGATTCTGGCAATTGGCGTTTGGATAGAACTGCGCGCAATAGCCGGGATTGTAGATCACTTCCTGCGCCATTGCGGGGCTCGCGAGTGCGGACGCAAGGATCGCAGCAGTGGCGAAAATTTTGGCTTTGGTCATGGGTGACTCCATTTCAGGTGCGCCACGCTAAGCATCCGTATCGACGATCGTTCCGGTATGGCCCTTGTCACGCGAGTCAAACCGACGTGATCCCGAACGCCGGAAAGGGCGAGGCTTCAATTCGGGTTGTGCGATCTGCCAACAGATGTGAAGTTCCGGCTAGCTACATTTGAAGGGCAGAGCAATTCATGCAGGCGCGCGACGTCGATTACCGCTGCGGCGAGGTCAATCTGCGCGGCTATCTCGCACTGGATGGAAGCACTGCCGGAAAGCGGCCGGGCGTGCTGGTGTTTCACGAGGGGCTCGGGCTCGGCGACTTCGCGATGGAGCGCGCGCGCCGGCTTGCCGGTCTCGGCTATGTGGCGCTGGCCGCCGACATGTTCGGCGATCGGCGGCAGGCGTCCAATCTGCAGGAAGTCGCAAACCTGGTCGGCGGGCTTCGCGCCGAGCCGGAAGAACTCCGCGCCCGGGGACGTGCCGCACTGGAAACGCTCGCCGCGCTGCCGGAGGTCGATGCTGGCAGGCTGGCGGCGATCGGGTTCTGTTTTGGCGGGTCGGTGGTGCTGGAGCTGGCGCGCGAGGGCGCCGACCTGAAGGCGGTGGTCAGTTTCCACGGCGTACTGACGACCAAAATGCCGGCACAACCGGGGCAGATGAAGGCCAGCGTGCTGGTCTGCACCGGAGTCGACGATCCCCTGGCGCCGCCGCAACAGGTCGCCGATTTCGAGAACGAGATGCGAACCGGCGCCGTGAAGGACTGGCAGGTCATCGCCTATGGCAACACGCTGCACGGCTTCACCAACCCGGCCGCCGACGGTTCGATGATGCGCACCGCGCTCTACAGCGGGCAGGCCGACCGCCGCTCCTGGGCGTCGATGAAAAGCCTGTTCGATGAAGTCTTGACCTGACAGGGGCTTCCGGCTGGTATTCGATCGACTGACAGCGTGAGCAGGGGGCGTATGTTCGGAATTCTTGGGCTGGGGTTTTTGCTGGGCATGCAGCATGCGCTCGAGGCCGATCACATCGCCGCCGTCTCCAGTATCGCGGTGCGCCGCAGGAATGTCGCCGATATCGTCAAGCACGGGCTGACCTGGGGGCTCGGCCATACGCTGACGCTGTTCGCCTTTGCCGGCGCCGCCATCCTGCTCGGCCATGCTATCCCAGAGAGCGTTGCCCGCCCGATCGAGACCGCCGTCGGCCTCATGCTAATCGGCCTCGGCGCGCATGTGCTGTGGCGGCTGTGGCGCGACCGCGTGCATTTCCACCGGCACGGCCATGGTGACGGCACCGTGCACTTCCATGCCCACAGCCACGCCGGCGAAACCGCCCCGCATGCCCGCGCGGCGCATGCCCACGACCATGGCTTCCGCTGGCGCACGCTGCTGGTCGGCCTGATGCACGGCATGGCAGGCTCGGCTGCGCTATTGGTGCTGGCGGTCACGCAGGCGTCCAGTCCCGCGGTCGGCCTCGGTTACGTCGCGCTGTTCGGCGTCGGTTCGATGATCGGCATGGGCGCGCTGTCGACGGTGATCGCGGTGCCGCTGGCGGTCTCCGCGCGCTCGCTCACCTGGGCCAATCGCGGCTTGCAGGGGGCGGTGGGTCTTGCCACCGTCGCGATCGGAATTATGACCGTGGTCGAAACGGTGCTGGCCTGACGCCAGGCCGCCCAGGCGCGGCGGGCTGATCGACAATAATTAAAGTGTTCGGAGGAGACAGGATGAAACGCCGAGATTTTCTGGCTGGAAGCGTCGCATGTTCACTGGTCGCATGGACGGGCCAGGCGCTGGCGCAATCGGGCCCGTTGACCAAGATCATCTTTCCCTTTGCGGCCGGCGGTGGCGGCGACGCGCTATGTCGGTTGCTGGCGCAGCACATGGCGCCTCTGCTCGACCGCAACATCATCGTCGAGAACCGCACCGGCGGCGACGGCCTGATCGGCATCAAGGCGGTGAAGGGGGCCAATCCTGATGGCGCCACCATCCTCGTCACCACGGGGCCGACGATGTATCTGCTGCCGATGGTCGAGACCACGCCGAGTTTTGACGCGGCAAAGGATTTCGTCCCGGTCAGCCAGCTCGTGCGGTTCGAGTTCTGCGTCTTCGTCGGCACGGCCGTTCCGGCCGAGGTCGGGGACTTCAAGCAATTCGTCGCCTGGCTGAAAGCCAATCCGGACAAGGCCACGTTCGGTGTGCCCAGCAACGGCACCATACCGCATTTCAGCGGATCGCGGCTCGAGGAGGCGCTCGGCATCAAGCTGACGCGCGTGGCCTATCGCGGCAGCGCGCCGATCATCAACGACCTCGTCGGCGGCCATATGCCGTTCGCGATTTCCACGTTGACCGACGCCATCCCGCAGCATCGCGCCGGCAACGTCCGGATTCTGGCGGTCGGCAGCGAGATGCGTTCGCCGTTCCTGCCGGACGCGCCGACCCTGAAGGAGAGCGGCGTCGATCTGGTGGCGGACGGCTGGTACGGCATGTGGCTGCCGGCCGGCGCGTCATCCGATTTCGCGAAAAAGCTGAGCGAGGCCGTCGCCACCGCGCTCGCCAAGCCCGAGGTAAAGGAAAAGCTCGCGGCGATCGGCCTGATCCCGGTCGGCTCGACGCCTGAAGGCCTGACCAAGGAGCTCGCCGCCAACACCGCGTTCTGGCAGCCGATCGTCAAGGCGACGGGATACAAGATCACGAATTGAGGATCTCGAACCTCATCCTGAGGAGCGCGCATGGGGCGCCTTTCGAAGCATGAAGGCTTCCGGGCGCAATCCGATCGCCGTGTCGCAAAGGCACCGGGTTACCTTGGCTGAACGGCAACCTGCAGGAAAAATTGTCGCAACGCGTGGTGGTTCCCGAGACCCCTGTACCATGTTAGTCGCCTGAATTACTGCATGATTTGTCAACGTTGGCAGCGCCTTCGCGCATCTGGGCCGTAAAGCGTGCCGGTTCCGCTTTGACTTGATGATGATTCCCAAGTTTAACTGCCGTCCTGTCCCTGATGGGAGAGTTGGGCATCGAAGCAGGTGCGCTGGGTTGTTGGCGACCCGTCCAGCCGCGTCTGCCGGCAGAAGGGCATAAGCACCGCATGAGTTCATATTTTCGGCGGCAGCTTGCGGATTACGTTGAGTACCATCGTGATCCCTGGAATTGCGCGATGCATGTCTTCGGCATTGCGTTCTTGTTCCTGGCGGCCGTTCTTCCGCTCAGCCTGTGGTCCATCACCGTATTCGGGATCCAGACCAGCGCGGCGACCATCGCAGTCGTACCGGTCCTCATCTACTGGTTCCTGCTCGACTTCGCGCTCGGAGCCGCGATCCTTGGGGCCGCAATCGTTTTGGTCTCAGCCGCTGCCATGATCGTTAGTCATGTGACGATCATCACTATGTGGTCACTTACGGCCTTCCTGATTGCCATTGGCGTCGCATCGCAGATTATTGGACACCGCGTGTTCGAGGGGCGGCAGCCGGCGCTGGTCGACAATCCGACCCACCTGTTGCTCGGACCAATGTTTGTCATGGCGAAGTTGTTTATTGCGCTGGGCTTTCGGCGCGATCTCGCCATCATCATCGAAGGGCATCCGCAAGGTGCTGCATCTTGATTTCGAATAGTTCAGCTTGAAGTGCACCCGTAGCATGACGCGCATACTGGTCACAGGCGGCAGTGGGTTCATCGGAAAGCACCTCACCTCGGCGCTGATCGCGCGGGGTCGGCAGGTGAGGGTGCTCGATCTTCAGCCACCGCCTCGCGCGTTGCCGCAGGCTGAGTATGTCAGGGGGTCCGTGCTTGATCGGGACCTGGTCAACCGCGCGATGGACGGGGTCGACGAGGTCTATCACCTGGCCGGCCTGCCGGGGATGTGGGTGCCGCGAAAGGCCGATTTTCACTCCGTCAATTTCGGTGGCACCGAGATCGTCATCGAGACGGCGCGCCAGCGCGGCATTAAGCGCTTCCTGCACTGCTCGACCGAATCGATTCTGTTCCGGGCTTCGCCAACGATGATTCCCGTCGCTGACGACGCGTTGCTGCCGGACGACATGCCGGGTCCATACACGCGCTCAAAAATGCTCGCGGACCGGTTCGCCATGCAGGCGACCGCGTCCGGATATCCCGTCATCATCGGCTGTCCCACCATGCCGGTCGGGCCGCACGACCACCATGTCACCCCGCCGACGGCGATGCTTCGGTATTTTCTCAGCCGCCGTCTTCAGCTGCATCTCGATTTTGTCGTGAACCTCGTCGATGTGCGCGACGCCGCCGAAGGGCTGATCCTTGCCATGGAGCGCGGGCGCCCCGGTCAGCGCTACGTGCTCGGTGGCGAAAGCATGCCGCTGCGACGGGTTCTCGAAATCATGGCCGAGATCAGCGGCCGTCGGGTCCGTTGCATTCACGTCAACGGCAAGGTCGCCGAAATGGTCACGGGAGCGCTCGAGTTCATCTCCGATCATGTGACGCACAGGCCTCCGTCCGGTACGGCCGAAGGCGTTCGCATCGCGTTGCGGGCGGGAGCCTTGTCGATCGAAAAGGCGCAACGCGAACTGGGCTACGCACCGGGCCCGGTCGAACCGGTCCTGCGCGAAACCATTGCGCATCTGCTTGACGGCGGCCAGGATCAAACCGAATGGGACTCAACGCCGCGCACGGGCTCTCGGCCGTTTCACGTCGAACGCCGGTTCGGCGGTTGATCGAATGGCAAGAAGACGGACCTCGACATGCTGAACGATCCTGGTCAATGGTTCGCTTTTGCCTTGAGTGGCTGGACCACGACGTGGCCTACACAATTGCTCGCCATCATCTGGATCTTATGGGTCATCAGCTGGGTCGTGGCGTCGTTCTGGTCCGGTCAAACCAGGAAACACGTGATGACCGCCGACTCGCTCAAGTACCGGCTCCCCATTCTCGCAGGCGCCGTTCTTTTCATGCCATTGGCCGGCAAGGTGCTGGGGGAAAAGCCACTCTGGCAGTTCGGCAACGTCGGCGTCTACGTGCTGGCGTGCCTTGTCCTTGCGGGCATCTCGTTCACCTGGTGGGCAAGAATTCATCTCGGCCGTTTCTGGTCGAACGCGATCACGCACAAGGAGGGCCATCAGGTCATTGACACCGGCCCCTACGGGCTGGTGCGCCACCCGATCTATACCGGGCTTATTGCGGGGATGCTGGTGACGGGCTTCGCGGTCGGAACAGTGACGGCGATATTGGGTGCGGCGCTGATCTCGCTCGGGATGGGGCTGAAGGCGCGCATGGAGGAGGGCTTCCTCACGGCCGAACTCGGTGCGGATGCCTATGGATCGTATTGCCGTCGCGTCCCGATGCTGATTCCGTTCCTGCGGCCCACCTGACGCGGCAACGCCTGAGAACTACCTTTTCGGCCGCGGCGCTGCTGCCGCTGGTGTCGCGACAGGCGGCACGAGACGGCGCGGAATCAGGATGCGCTGGCCGACCGACAGCGGTGCACTGTCTGAATACTGATTGACCTGAGTAAGCGACCACAGCGGCACCTGGTTAAGTGCCGCAAGCCTCTGCAAGGTATCGCCCGAGCGGGCGAGTTGCGGCGTGCCGCTGTCCCACAGTATCAGCGGGGCATCGGAAGGAACGACGTAACGCAGCGGCAGCGCCTCTCCCTTGGCCGGCAAAGGCGTCGTCGCAAGTTGCGCAATGGCTGTCACCAATTGCTCGTGGATGGAGTCCATCTTGTCGATGTTGATGTGGGTGACTTCTTCGTGCTGCTTGAGGTCGAAGCTTGCGTAGTGACCCTGGTAGCCCGGCTCCGCGACGATATCGCCGCCGCCCAATACGCTGTCGGACAGGAAAACGTTGATGAAGCGCTCGACGTTCAGCGGCACCTTCGGGCTTGCGTGAGCCGGATCGATGGTGACCACCAGGCTAACCGGGATGTTTTCAGACTTCAGGATCCCGGCGAACGTCAGGGCGCACAGTCCGCCCATCGAATGCCCGATCAGGACGATCGGCGCGCCATCGTCACGGAAATCGCGGATGGCCTGGTCGGCGATCAGCCGGCAAATCGTGAATTCGTAGACGTCAGCCCGGATGCCGGCTTCTTCGAGGCGCTTGGTCAGGCGGTCCATCCCGCGCGAAAAGATCGGACCGAGCGCGCCGCGGAACAGGTAGACGCGCGCCTGCGGCTGGGTCACGGCTGCCGGCGTGTCGGGAGCGACCGTCGCGACAGCGTTGGTCGTGCGTGCGACCGGACCTGCGACCGCCAGATTGCAAACGGTCGACAAGATGCAGACGGAAAGGGCTGCACGGATCATTACGGCCGCGACCTGCGTCGGACTTCTCATCTACATTCCGCTCGCGATTTTTAGGCGTAAGGCACGCGGGACCTTGAATGCCGGCAGGCCATGCTACCCGGCGTTCTGCGGATGATCTATCGTCGAGGAATCGGCAGAATTTGCGGCATTCGTCGCTTCCGCGATGGCGTTAGGACTACTCGCGTACCGCTGCGGCCCTTGCCGCGCCTGGTTTCGTCGCGTCTGCCGCTCCAGGCTGTCGCGACCTCTGCGCCCCCGAAGATGGTGCAGATCGGCCGAAGACGACGGCGTCGATCTCGCTGATCACCTTCCGCTGCATGATCTGGTTCTTTTCGATGGACATGTGCCCGACGCCAGGAACGTTCTGCACATTGATGTTCTCGAGCTTGCCCTGGAATTGCGCGGTCTTTGCGACCGGCTCGCCGTTGCCGTTGGCAATGTAGAAGTTTACGTAGCGTCCCACGCGCCCCGAGAGCCTGGTGCGAAACACTGAATCCAGTCCGATTGCCAGCTTCACTGGAGCGCCAAGCTGATCCAGCTTGGCGACCATGTCGGGCAGGGCGGTCGCTCCCGAGGAATGCCCGACCAGAACAATCGTTTTGATCCTGCCGCTCTTGTATGCGGCGGCGGCTTCGTCGGCGAGCGACGACCAGGAGGCAAAGTTCGCGACCGTGACCGGGATGCTCTGCGCCCGCAATTGTGCCGCGATGTCATCGAGACCCAGAGAAAAGATATTGAGCACACCGCGAAGCAGATAGACATGAGCAGTCGAGGCCGCCGCCGCGGAATTCGGCGCTGCCAGCGCGGGGCGTGCGCCGAACGGCAGCAGAAGCAATGCTGCGATCGCTATCGCATGCAGTCGACGCCACGATGCCTGGCCGAGAAAGGATGACCAGCCGACAAATACGGTGTTGCCGCGATATGGCTTCATTGCGCTCCTCAAGGGGCTGCAAAGTGTTTCGCCGGGGAACGTAACGCCCGCGCGCTCGGAACTGCAATAAATGTGGCGTGAGCGGCGGCAATTTACCAGCAGGACGTGTCTCCGCCGCAACACCGGCCTTGGGGGCTTTAGCTGAGTGCCCGAGCCGAACAGGATTGGCAGGTGCGGGCCGGGCGCTTAAGGTTTCATCCCGATCTTCTCCCGGATCGCGCCGAGTTCCGCTTCGTCCCAGATGCCGATCAGCACGCCGTTCTTGACCTGCAATTGCTGGGCAGCATACGCGGCGATCTTTTCGTTCGGGGTGGTGATGTGCATCTTCGGATGCAGTGCCCAGTCGAACAGTTCCGACTGCAGCCGCGCCACGGTATCGGCGCATGATGGATCGGCGCCGCGATCGCAAAATTCCTGCGGGTCGGTTTCGAGGTCGTAGAGCATCGGCCGGAAGCCGGAGGCGTGGATGAATTTCCAGCGGCCGTCGAACACCATGAACAGCCGGCAGCGCTCGATCGGCTGGTTCAGCATCACGCGGACGTCCTGCATGGCGTAGTCGTATTCGGAGAACACCACCTTGCGCCAGCCAGCCGGCCGCCCGCCATGCAACAGCGGAAGCAGCGATCGTCCCTCCAGGATGTGATCCGGTGGGTTGCTGCCGAAATAATCGAGGAAGGTCGGCGCCAGATCGATCGCCTCGACCAGTGCATCGCTCACGGTGCCGCGCGTGCTGTCGGCGGCGGCTGACGGATCGATCACGATCAGCGGAATCTTGGCCGATTGCTCGTGGAACAGATCCTTCTCGCCCATCCAGTGATCGCCGAGATAGTCGCCATGGTCCGACGTGAACACGATCATGGTGGTGTCGAGCAGGCCGCGCGCTTCGAGGAATTGCATCAAGACGCCCATCTGGTCGTCGATCTGCTTGATCAGGCCCATATAGGTCGGAATGACCTTTTCGCGCGCCTCGTTGCGCGACATGTTGCGGGAATAGCGCATGTCCATATAGGCGGCGAACACCGGATGCGCGTCGGCGCGCTCCTCCTGCGAGCGGATAACCGGCTTGACGTCCTGCGGCCCATACATGCTGGCGTAGGGCTCCGGCGCGATGTAGGGCCAGTGCGGCTTGATATAGGACAGATGCAGGCACCATGGCCTTCCGTCGTCCTCGGCTTCCGCAATGAACTCCATCGCGCGCCGCGTCATATAGGGCGTCTCGGAATGCTCGTCCGGAACGCGCGCGGCCTTGTCGGCATGCACCAGCAGCCAGCCGTTCTGCAGGCTCCCGTCCTCGGCCGCGCCGGAATTGGCCCAGTGCTCCCACGGGTTCGGCGCGTCGTAGCCGTGCTCGCGCAGATAATTGTCATAGGCCGGCCGCGGCCGCCCGGTCGGATGCAACCCGTCGTCGCGTTCATAGGGCTCGAACCCGCATTCCGACACGTGCACGCCGATAATGGAGTCAGGAGGGATGCCGAGATTCTTCAGGCCCTCGAGGTCGGGCGCCATATGGGTCTTGCCGACCAGCACGTTGCGGACGCCGATCTTCTTCAGGTGATCGCCGAGCGTCGGTTCGCCGACGCGAAGCGGCCAGCCGTTCCAGTGCGAGCCGTGCGAGCGCATGTAACGGCCGGTATAGAACGACATCCGCGACGGCCCGCAGATCGGCGACTGCACATAGGCGTTGGAAAACAGCACGCCGCGTTTGGCCATCGCATCGATGTTCGGCGTCTTCAGGACCGGGTGACCGGTGCAGCCGAGATAGTCGTAGCGAAGCTGGTCGCACATGATCCAGAGCACGTTCTTCGCAGGCTTTTTGGTCGTCATTTCAGGTATTTCGGCTGGAGTTCGGAGCAAGCAAGAGAGCGCGGGATGGTGCGATATCGCCGCGCAAATGACAATCGAGCCGGCGGCCGGGCGAGGGTCGTTAACGTTTGGATAGCGCCATTTCTCGCAATTGAACGGCGATCCATGTCGGCGCGTTAGCCTTATCGGCAGTTTGGCCGGCCGCCTTAACTCTTGAAATGGCGTGTTGGGACTAAACTGGGACCTTGAGGAAGCGGGAACCCAGGCGATGCGCATCGGCGTCACATTGGCACTTTTCATCGCGATGACATCGGCCGCTTTTGCCGGCGGCGGCTTCGATATCGTGATTCCGGGCCGTCCCGGCGTACCCGTCATCATTAACGGCATCGACGCATCCTATGCGGTGGTCGAGGGCGAGTGGGGTCTCGGCCAAGGCAACCAGGTCCAGCCGACGATCTATGGTGGCCGCTACATCGATCCGGTGCCGAACGTCGGTCACTATTATCCGAGCGCCGGCCGCATGCCCGGCTACGGACGGCTGGAAATCGAGCCGCCGGCGAACCGCCGATTGCCGCAGCCGGCCGAAAGCTATCATCAATCCTGGTCGGCGCAGTCGGCGCCGCTGCCGGCGCAATCGAACGTGCCGGTCGATCCGCCCGCCATCATCTACGCGCCGCAGGATGACCGGCGCAGGCCGCAGCCTTTTCCACGCTAGAGCATGATCCGGAAAACTGAATTCGAGCCAACGAAACACCTACAGGAGAGAGTAATGCGTCATTTGATTAAGGGATTGATCGCCGTCGTGGCCGTGATGGCCTCGGCCCCCGCCGCCATGGCATGCGGCTACAGCGCCTGCGGCGCGCCGGCCTATGCCGCGCCGGTCGTGAGCTATGGCTATGTCGGCTGCGGCGATTGCGGCGGCTGGGTCCGCGAGCGTCTGCCGGACCCGCAGCAGCAGTATTACTGGGTCAACCAGGGCCCGACCTATACCGGTCCCGGCAATCTGGCGCCGCGTCCGGTCTATCGCGAAGGCACGATCTCCGGCTACGGCTATGGCTACAACCGTCCGTATCGCGCGCACCGCTATTATCACCGGCACCACGCGGCGCGTTACTACAACGGCCAGCGCGTGATGCGCCGCTACTACTGATCCAACAATAGTCTGAAAACTTCAACGCCCGTTCGCTTCCCGCGAGCGGGCGTTCCTTATTTCATCAGGCCCAATCGGCTGGCGCCGATATAGAGCGCGAGCACCGCGGCGTTCGACACGTTCAGGCTCTTGATCTCGCCGGGCATATCGAGCCGCGCCACCACGCTGCACGTCTCGCGCGTCAGTTGCCGCAAGCCCTTGCCTTCGGCCCCCAGCACCAGCGCGAGCGGCTGCTGCAGCGGCACCGCGCCGAGGTCGTCGCTGCCCTCGCTGTCCAGCCCGACCGTCATGAAGCCGCGGTCGTTCAATTCGTTGAGCGCCCGGGCGAGGTTCTGCACGGTGACCAGCGGCACTAGTTCCAGCGCGCCGGAGGCGGATTTCGCCAGTACGCCGGTGGCCTCCGGGCTGTGGCGGGCGGTGGTGACGATCGCTTTCACCGCAAACGCCGCCGCCGAGCGGAGGATCGCCCCGACATTGTGCGGATCGGTGATCTGGTCGAGCACCAGCACGATGCCTTCCTGAGCCAGCGCATCGATATCGGGCGAGGGCAGGGGCTCGACCTCCGCCAACAGGCCTTGATGCACGGCGTCGGGCCCGAGCCGCTGGTCGATTGCGTTGGGGCGGACGATTTCGGGGGGAACGCGGGTGTCGATATTTTCGTCCGCCAGGCGCTTTGCGGCGTTTTCGGTCAGGAACAGCTTGCGGATCTGCCGTTCCGGGTTGGCCAGGGCGGCCGAAACCGTATGCCAGCCATAAAGAATCACCGGCCCGTCAGGGCTCGACTCCCGGCCCCGGTGACCGGCCGAACGGGCGAATTTCCGCCCTTTTTCGAAGGGTTTGCCGCCGCCACGGCGGAACGGTGGTTTTCGGTCGCGATCGCTCATGGGGAGCTTGTGTCACGGGTCCCCGAATATGGCAATTTGGGTGTCTCGAGAGCCGTTTTTAGGGGCTTGGCTTGGTTGACTTTGCCACCCCCCTTCGCCCATAAACGCGGCCGACCGGGAGCGCGCCATCCGCTCACGGTATTAACGTCATCCATGGCCTGATCCGCCGCCTCCAAGCGGTTGGGCTTGCGATGCTGTTGGACGGGGGAGTGTCCCGAGTGGCAAAGGGAGCTGACTGTAAATCAGCCGTCTTACGACTTCGAAGGTTCGAGTCCTTCTTCCCCCACCAATATTTTCAATAGGTTGTGAGAATTTAGCGCTCCGGGCGGCCCGTTCGTCAATTGCCGGGTAACAGTAGGGGTAGCGCTAATTTTTATTCGTCGTCAGGCTTACGAGGCCTGCCAAGCTTGGGCAGTGGCGGCCTAGCCGTTCGAACTTGGCGCGGCTTAATCGTTATCTGGACGTCCAGACCTTCGAGTAACTTGAGCACGCGACTGAAATTGGGGTCTATCTCGCCTCCAAATGTCGTGTACAGCCGCTCCCGTCGCACTCCCATCGTCCGAGCTAGAGCCGAAACGTTCTGCGCTCGCATTGCTTCGTTAAATGCTTTGAAAATGCAGACTAAGTCGTCCGTCTTGAAAGCCTTGTCCAAATGGGAGGCAATGTTTGCAGGGTTATCCCTCAGGTCCTCTGGAGAAAATTCCGTCATTGTTCCCTGCGTCCTAGCTATGTTTGGCCCGCCCTGTGTCTTTCCGGCTACAGCATTTTAGAAGAATCCCTATAGGGTCTGAAGCAACAATTCGTCCAGACAATACCTTGGGGTCTTACTATGAAGAAACTTCTCGCAGCGCTCGCCCTCACAGTGGCAGTCACCGGGTCGGCCACTGCTGCTGATCTGGGGGCGCGTCCCTACGCTAAGGCTCCTCTTCCCATGGCCCCGGTCTACAACTGGACCGGCTTCTACATTTTCGGCGGCGGGGGCGGCGGTGTCTGGTCTGCAAACGGTGGCGTGGATGTCACCGGAGGCCCCTGCCTCGTTTGCACCAACACTCGGACGGGCGGAGATGGCTGGTTCGGCACCGTGGGTGCTGGTTATGACTGGCAGACCGGCCCGTCGTGGGTGGTCGGCATCTTCGGGGACGGTACGTTTGGCAGCCTCAAGGGCAACATCGGAGATGCGAGCATAGCCGCTGTCGGTACCACAAAGATGGAGACAGCTTGGGCAGCTGGTGCTCGTGTTGGCTACCTCGTTGCTCCAAACGTTCTCTCCTACGTCAACGGCGGTTACACCGGGACCTATTGGACCGGCAGCACCTTGCTGAGCTCATTTAACGGTGTCGCAACCGGCCTGCACACCGACAGCTTCAACACCCAGGGCTGGTTCGTCGGAGGCGGCGTCGAGAACAGTCTGAACTTCTTCGGAATCAGCGCTCCCGGCTGGTTCATGAAGACGGAATATCGTGTCGCTTGGCTTGACCGCAAGAATCTTCAGGAAAGGGTTGACTTCACTAACCTGCCGACTGGCTTCGACATCACCTTCAAGCCGATCGTGCAGACCATTAGCACATCGCTGGTCTACCGCTTCAACTGGGGTGGCGCTCCGATCCAAGCCAAGTACTGATCTCTGCTAATTCAGCAGCTTAAAAGCCCCGGCATCGTCCGGGGCTTTTTGTTGGGCGCGGTAAGTTAGCGCCACCGCGTAAGAAAGCCGCCGCTGGGTTAGGACAACTACGGCCTTACGTATTGCCCTCCCGCGGATCCTGG
>Ga0268266_10001869_pt1 | contig 23768 bp, 23 predicted proteins | sample KBSS13metaG_FD_190356 | JGI IMG/M metagenome (GOLD analysis project Ga0268266, IMG submission 190356) | Switchgrass rhizosphere microbial communities from Kellogg Biological Station, Michigan, USA - KBS S1-3 metaG (SPAdes) (version 2) | ecosystem: Host-associated > Plants > Roots > Rhizosphere... | reverse complement strand
TGCGCAAGCTCGCCAAGATCAGCCTGGCCAGACAACCTGCAAGGGCCTGAGAGCCGGCAGCTCCGCTCGTCCGCAAACATCACGGCTATCTGCTCCGCTCGTTAGGCCGCTTTTTCAACGGCATCGGAAGGTCGTGGTCCAGACCGTGTAAAAACGAGTTCGTAGAACAACGGCCGTGATTTTGGATTGGCGTGGAGGGTGGTGGTTGCCGGTCAGGTCTGGATAGCGGCGATCATCGCCGGAACGCCGAGGATGGCGACCAGCCTTTTGAAGTTATAGGCCAGGATGTGGAGGCTGGCTTCTGTTCTGACGTGTTTTCAGCGTTTTCATTTGGATGTGGGTCGAGCCCATCCAGGATTTCAGCGTGCCGAACGGATGCTCCACCGTCTGTCGACGGATCCGCATTGCCTCTGGCGTACGATCGAGGCGCCGCTCCATCGCTTCGACGACTGCTTCATGTTCCCATCTTCTGACCCGCCGTTCCTTGCCGGTCGTGCATTGGTTATGGAGCGCGCATGTCCGGCAGTTCGAGCTCCAGTAACTATGTGTCGTCAGGCCGTCCTCGATCGACGTGTAACGATAGGTCAGATCTTCGCCAGCGGGGCATCGACAGACGTTTTCCTGCTCCAGATAGACGAGGTCCGGTTTGCCAAAGCGGCCTCGTGCCTTTGCCCCTGAGGTCAGCGGTCTGGGCACAGCGGTGACGCCTATGCTCTCGCAGGCCCGGATATCCTCGCCCTTGAAATAGCCTTTGTCGGCAATGGCATCCAAAGCCTCGACGCCCATGGCTGCCTTAGCTTGCGCCGCCATGGAGGAAAGCTGGCCGCGGTCATTGCCGATGTTCAGCAGTTCGTGCGCGACAATGAGGTGATGCTCGGCATCGACGGCCGCCTGCAGATTATAGCCGACGATGCTCGTGCCGCGGCCCGCGCTCGTCATGGCGCGTGCGTCGGGATCGGTCAGCGACACCTGCTGATCCGGCGCATTGCGAACTTCATCTTCACGCGCGGCAAGATTGCGCATTTGCGCACGCAGGCGGGCGATCTTCTCCGTCAATCGCTTCGCCTTTGGCTCGGCAATGTCGCTTTCCTCGCGATCGGTACGATCAAGCGCGTCGAGATACCGATCGATATTGTCCTGCACCTGCTTCATCCGCGAGGCGACCTTTGCGGCCGTGTAGTTCTTGTCGCGGTTGTTGACCGCCTTCATCTTGCTGCCGTCGATCGCCACGACCGCGCGCGTGAACAGCCCTAATTGCCGGCAAAGAACGATGAACTGGCTGCAAGCGGCCCGGATCGCAGCGCCGTTTGCCTGGCGGAAGTTGGCGATCGTCTTGAAGTCGGGCGCCAGCCGACCTGTCAGCCACATCAGCTCGACGTTCCGCTGCGCTTCACGCTCGAGCCGTCGGCTCGACTGGACCCGGTTCAGATAGCCGTAGAGGTAAATCTTGAGCATCGTCGCTGGATGATAGGCGGGACGGCCCGTTTCAGCCGGCGTCATTCCAGAAAACTCCAGCGCCTTCAAATCGAGCGCATCAATGAAGGCCTCGATTGCCCGAACCGGATTGTCTTTAGTCAGTAATCATCGAGCGATGCTGGCAACAGATAGTCCTGCCGGCGGTCTTCACCTTGGACGAAACGGCTCATGCCCAGACCTCCCGAAACACGAGAAAACCATACCAGATTCCGGCGTTTTTACACAGCCTCGGGACAAAGACGTCGTTCAGTAGACGATAGCGAAGGACCGGTTTCGGATGAAGCGGCCGTTCGCGCGGCGATGAGCTGTATCCGCGGAAGGAGCAATCTGGGCCGAGAAGCAGCCTGGCAAGTTTTGGGAGACGGCGCGTAGATAGCCGCCGCTCGCATCTCTCCAGTAGGACAGGGTTGAAAGAGTGTCTGTTTCTGCAAAGCGAACCACCGGTTGGACATGATACTGTTGTAGTAAGCGCCTCTTCGTGGAACACATTGTGCGCACTCGACCGGAACAAGCTAGGTCGCTGGTGACTGCAGTGAGGGCCACAGTGGTGGATCAGATCCGACACGCGTTATTGCTGGCTGCGGCGCTCCCTTCGATCGCCTTCGCAGGTTCAGCCGCTGGCCAAACCGCCGAGTACGAGATCGCTTTCGCCAGCTTCGCGCCGCTCAATGCCGATATTTTCATCGCCGACGCCGATGGCGGGAATGCCCGGCCTTTCCTGACCCATCCGGAAGCCGATGCGAACGCCAGTTTCTCAGCTGATGGCAAGTGGATCATCTTCGCTTCCCGCCGAGCGGGTTCATACGACATTTATCGGGCGCGACCCGATGGCTCGGGTCTCGAGGCGCTCGTCAGCCATCGTGCCTATGACGACCAGGCGGCACTTTCGCCGGACGGAACGACGCTTGCGTTCGTATCGAGCCGCAGCGGAAACGCAGACATCTGGCTGCTCGACATGCGAACACGAGAGGTCAGGAACCTGACCCATGCACCAGGGGGCGACTTCCGACCCGCTTGGTCGCCCGACGGAAAATGGATTGCCTTCTCGTCCGATCGCGAATCGCTCAATCCCAGGCTCCCCGCACCTGACTTCACGATCCGCCATTCCACCGAAATCCATATCGTCCGGCCGGATGGAAGCGGGTTGCAGCGGGTGTCGGTGGACGGTGCGTTCGCAGGAAGTCCGTCCTGGTCACCCGACGGTACACGGTTGGCCTTTTACACCGCGTCGATCGGCGAGGTAGCAAAGGTGACGGGCGCGAGGCGCCTGCGAGGAACAACGCAGATCGAAACACTGGTCCTGGCGACGGGACAACGGACCATCCTCACCTTCGGCGACGGTGAGAAGTGGTCGCCGCGCTGGGTCGGCGGGCAGGCGATCGCCTATGTGTCGGGAGGCCCCGAGGGTGGCGTCGAGCGCGCTGCCGGAACACCCGGCGCGCGCGGTGCCTTCAGCAATCCCGCCTGGTCTCCGGATGGCAGGACCATGGTTTTCCATCGCGACGTCGAAAGCGCCTGGCCGCCAAACCGCCTCTGGACCTCGCTCGATCCAAGATTCAGGCTTGTTCGGACTGGTATCTTCCCCTCCTACAGCCCGGAGGGCGACCGCCGGGTAAGCAATGATCAGACCGCCGGCATCCTGCACAACAGCATTCTGACGATGGCGGCCGATGGCAGCGGCGCGAAGCTGCTCTTCAGCGAGCCAGAGCGAAGTGCCCTTGCCCCTGAAATGTCGCGCGACGGTACGCGCATCGCCTTCGGTCTCGGGCAGTTCTTCCAGAATCTGAAAGGCCCAGCCCGTGCCGACATCGCAACGATCAATTCGCAGGGCACCGGCCTTAAGGTGCTGACCGACGGCGCGGGCAATTACGGTTTCCCGAGTTGGTCGCCCGATGGCCGCCAGATCGTTTTTCGCAAAGCCGGAGGCGGTGACAACGCGTTGGAGATCGTAGACGCGACCTCGAGCGTGCGCCGTACGCTGTTGCGCGGCCCGGCACATTATAACTTCCCTTCTTGGTCGCCGACATCGAACCGCATCGCGTTCACCGCGGACATTGGCGGCGACTACGAGATCTGGACGATCGATGCCGATGGCTCGGGGTTGCAACGACTGACGAACGAGCCCGGCAACGATGCCCACAACAGCTGGTCGCCCGACGGTAAATGGATCGCTTTCACCAGCGCGCGGGCCGGATTCAAGGACGAAGCGCTATTGCATCCGGCGAATCCCCAGCCCTATGGCGAGATTTACGTCATGCGGGCCGATGGCAGCGACGCGCATGCATTGACCGACGACCCGTTCGAGAAAGGCACGCCCGCCTGGCGGCCACTCGGTCACCCGGCAACGCCGCCCCCCTGATATGGGGAAGACAAGCTCACCGGCCCCGGAAATTACCGATACTGCGACGACCGTCCACTGATCCTGCGAACGATCTGTTTCGTGGAGCGGGAGCGCGACATAGCCTGGCCGACTGGGACCGGGCGCGGCAATGCTCAGAAATCAGCCGCAGCTCGTTGAAGGGCTTGGGCAGGGGAATCCGCAATGATGTCCACGTGAGAGACGATAATGCGTTGCAGGTCGGGGATCTCGGCCCATTTGCAAAACTGCTGTGCCACGGCGCCTGGCTCAGTCACGAAGATGCGCCGGACCAGCCGTGAAGTCCGCGGGCGCTTGACGCCAAACCCGAATAGTCGCGCCATGATATTGGCGCCCAACCGGTGTGGGTGCTGGACGCTTGCAAGGATATCATTGAGAATCAGCGTCGTACCATCATCGCGAGACACGAGCATGGCAAACTCGTCGGCTTTCGTCCCTTGCACTTTCTCGAGCGTGACCGTGGGATCGTTCAACACATTGTCCGTGGAATCGACGGAGACCGCCTCGGCCACGGCTTCGCTTGCACCCGGCGGTGCCAGTACCAATGCCCCGGGATAGCGTGTCTTCCAGGCTCGGACATCGAGACGATGACCTGCGTTAGGCACAATCAAAAAACGAACCGGCCCCAATGCTTCCAGTCGCGCCATTTGACGATCCTCTAGCGGAACTGGACTCCACACGGCCAGGTCGCCGGTCCTCAGAACAATGATCGTCATGCGTCTCGGAAAGCGGCCCAACGGCATAACTATTGATCCTTCGACGGACCAGATCCCATCGGCGACCATCTCCAGTGGACCATGAGGCTGGACGGTCCATTCATCATTTAGTTTGGGCACCGAACCTCCTTCGCCGCGGCAAAGTGAAATTGGAGCAAGGCGTTCTTTCTCAGAACTCGTCCGGCGTGAGGCCGTTCCACGATCGTTGGGCATGCTTTTCGAGGGGCGGCTTTCGGGTTCCCACAAACCTGGCGCGAATGGCGACTCTTATGAGGCGCATTGCCGACCAGCCAGTTTGCGCGAGCCGAATGGCGGGTTTCGGCAAAAGCTGTCGGTCACATCGGCGACGCCAAATGTCTTGAGTTGGGTCGACTGCCGCCGGAAGCGAACGCCGGATTGCTGGGACAAATCCGCCGTTCCTTGATACACAGTCGTGTGGCGGCTTTCGGAGCACCACCTGCCGGTCGGTTATCGATCCAAAGGAGGTTGATGGCCCCGGTAATTTCTACGAAGCGACCGTGGTTACTGATGTTGCGCCGGGTATGACTGGGTTCGAGCAGGAGAACTTCGGGCCGGTCGTCGCGATCACGATCGCCGACGACGTCGAGCATGCCATCGAACTGGCCAACGCCAGCGACTATGGTCTGGGCGGCCATCTGTGCACCGCCGACACCGCGCGCGCGAAACGCATCGCCCGGCGGCTGGAAACGGGCGGCGTCTTCATCAACGGCTTCAGCGCGTCGAACACCCGTATCCCGGTCGGCGGCGTCAAGAAGAGCGGTTACGGCCGCGAGCTCTCGCGCTGTGGATTGCGAGAACTCACCAACGCCCAAGCGGTATAGACGAAATTCGTCGGCTAGCCCGATCAGGGGCTCGTGTGTATCTCCTGTGCAAAGCCGCCCGGCGCTTGGGAGGGCGCACGTATGCGTTCCCTCCCGACGGTGGGTGATCGGAAGCAGTGGTCGCGGCGGGGGCTGATGGGAAGAGGCGGTGGTCTAACGCGTCGGTTCAAGACGATGCAGGTTCGGCAAACCGAAGCGCCATGCCTGCGCGAAGACCGATCATCCGGATCTCCTCGACGCAAAGGGCTGAGCCAGCAGCGCGGCGCCGATCCAAAGCTTCAGGTTGCGCATCGCGGCCGTCTCAGCTTGCAGAAACGGGATGGAGGATGAAAGCGGTCCGCTCGGCGAGATCGTTGATCGCGGCGAGATAGGCCTGGAAGTGCGGCGTCGCGCGGTGTGCCGCGACGGCGTCGGCATCCACGTAAAGCTCGTCCAGGAAGAAGCGTTCCGGCGAGCTCTGGTCTTGCCACAGGTCATAGCGCAGATTGCCGGGCTCGGCCCGGCTGGGGGCGAGCATACCGTCGAGCAGGGCGCGCAGCCGGTCGGAGGCACCCGCGCGTGCGGTGAGAAGAGCGACGACTTTCACGGGAGCGGTCATGGTGGTGATCCTTCTGGAAAGGCGGGAGACGGGGCGCATTCGCAGCGCCCCGCCCGTCATGCGTGTGCTCATGCCCGAACGGCGGAGCGGCCGAGCGCCTCGATCAGCGCCTTGGCGAGTGCATGGTCGGAAGCCGGGTTCTGCCCGGTGATGAGTTCGCGATCGACCACTACGTTTGACGCGAAGTCCGTCGCGGTGACCGAGACCTCACCGCCCGCGAGCGTCAGCGCCTTAGGCATATCGAAGGGCAGTTTGCCCTTGAGCAGATGCGCCTCGGCAACCTTTTCCTCGCTCGCGGAGAACACCGTCATCCGATACCCGGCATAGATCCAGCCCTCTGCGAGATCGGCGGCCTTCCCGTCGTCGCCGTCGATCAGCGCCGCCCGGAACGCGGGCGCGTCGGCAAGCGCGGCGGCGATGACGACCGGACCGTGGCAGAGCAGCGCCGTCGGCTTCGCGGCGCCGTGGAAGTGGCGCAGGATGGCACCGGCATCACGGTCCTGCATCAGATCGACCACCGGTGCGTGACCGCCGGGTACGAAGACGCCGGCATAATCGTCGAGACCGGCGGCGACCACCGAGCGCAGCGTGCGCACCGCGTTCATTGCGGGATGTTCGGCGAAGAAGCGCTTGGCCCGGTCATAGGCGGCCTGGTCGCCGCCGAAATGGTCGATCGTGTCGGAGACCGCGTCGATGTGCGGCTTGGTACCGTCAGGTGTGGCGAGCACGACCTCGTAGCCCGCGTCGATCAGCGCCAGCGCGGGCACGGCCGTCTCGTTGAGATACTGGCCGATCGTGGCCGAGCCGCCGCCGCGCAGCTCGATCTTCGTCGCATTGGAGCCGAGGATAAGGACTTTCGCTTTGGTCATCTGAGCCTCCGTTGTGCAGCAATGGCTGCCGCTGAGGGAGACATGGACCCCGACGACATATTCGAGAAGTTTATTGTCTTGATGTTAGATATGCTCGCGGCAATATCTCTCGATGCGCTACGATCTCAATCTGCTGCCGATCTTCGTCGCCTTGATGGAGTAGCGCAGCGTCACGCGCGCGGCGGAGCGCGTCGGCATGACGCAGCCGGCGCTCTCCAACGCGCTGTCTCGTCTCAGGCTGATGCTTCAGGATCAGCTCTTCATCCGCGAGCGCTACGGCGTCCAGCCGACGCCGGTCGCGCTGGAGTTGGCGCCCGCCATCGCCCACGCGCTGGCGCGGCTCGACGACGCGGTGCTGGGCCAGCAGGCGTTCGATCCGGCGCAGGCCGAACGCCTCTTCACCATCGCGCCCAACGGATATGTCGAGTTCGTGCTGGTGCCGGCGGTGGTGGCGCGGCTCCAACAGGCTGCACCCGGCATCAAGCTGCGGCTGACCCCCTATGGCAATGATCTCGTCGAGACCGGTGTGGTTTCCGGCACGACCGCGCTGGTGCTCGGCCGTATCGTCGATCCGCCCGACAATCTCGTCGTCCAGCATCTGATGGACGAGGGCCTCGCCTGCGCCGTGCGCGCGGACCATCCCGAGGTCGGCGATGCGCTGACCCGCGAGCAGTTCGAAAGTCTGAAACACGTCAACATCGTGCCGCCCGGCCGGATGCGCGCCGGCCTTTTCCAGGCACTCGCGCAGCAGCAGCTCAAGCGCAATGTCGCGATTTCGGTGACCAACTTCTTCGCGGTCGCGGAGATGGTGGCAGTGACCGACTATTGCGCGACGCTGCCCGCGCTCATCTGCCGGCGGCTGTCTCAGGACGCGCGACTGCGGATCCTGCCCGCGCCTGTCGACCTTGGCACCTTCCCGGTCGAGATGGCCTGGCACGTCCGCTACCGTCACGATCCCGCTCATCGCTGGCTGCGGTCACTGATTCAGGACGTCGCAATGGAGCTGAAAGGCGGTTCCACGCGATAGCCCGGCAAGGCCGTCGCGCGCGCGTCTCGCGACGATACGGCGCTATGGCATCAGCCCGGCGGCGCGATATGTGTCGATCAAAGTGTCGAACACCGAAATATCCGCGCGGCTCCTCGCCATCAGTTGCGCGCCCGCGACCGAAGCAAAGATGGCGCGCGCCCTGGCGTCGGCCTCGGCGTCCGTTTGCGACAGCCGCGCCGAGACGAGCATCCTGGCGATCCACGCGATGTTGACGTTAGCAAAGGCCAGTACCTCTGCCTTCACCTGATCGGGCAGATCGTCATGTTCCGCCCCCATGAAGCTGCCGAGGCACAGCCGATTCTCGCTTTCGAGCGATCTGCGGAATACCTCCGGGTAGCGGCGGAGCGCCGCTTCCGCATCCTTCTCCGCATCCTCGATGCTGGTAAGGTTGGCGGCGGCATCCTCCCAATAGCGCTTGGCGACGGCGGCGCCGAGTTCCGCCTTGCTGGCGAAATGATGATAGATGCTGGCCGGCTTGATTCCGACCCGCTCCGCCAATTCGCGGAAGCCCATCCCGTTATAGCCATGTGCCTGCGCGATGCGCTTCGCCTCGGTCAAGATGACCTCTTTTGCGTTGGTACTCATATGCCTCGCGCTCTGCCTATCGATCGTTAGTTAGGCATTGACGACTGAAAACGAAAGTCCTAATCCACCAGCCTAACGAACGGTAGGTAGGATAAATGCAATGAGCAGTGAACTGGTATTCTCGGACGCAACCAAGCTGGCCGAACTGATTCGCACCAAGCAGGTCTCGCCTGTCGAAGTGGTCCAGGCGCATCTCGATCGCATCGCCGCGGTCGATCCCAAGGTGAACGCGATTGTCACTGTCGCCGAAAGTGCGTTGCAGGCGGCCCGGGCTGCCGAGGCGGCGGTGCTGGCCGGCGACGACCTCGGCGCGCTGCATGGCGTGCCCTTCACCACGAAGGACTCGATCGATACGGCGGACGTGGCGACGCAACGCGGCTCGCCGATCTTCAGGGGCCGTGTGCCCGATGCCGATGCGACCAGCGTCGCACGACTCAAGAAGGGAGGCGGTATTCTGCTCGCTAAGACCAACCTGCCCGAATTCTCCTACTGGATCGAAAGCGACAATCTGCTTTCGGGCCGCTCCAACAATCCCTGGGACCTCAGCCGGACTCCGGGTGGTTCCAGCGGCGGCGAGTCTGCCGCAATTGCGGCGGCGATGTCGCCGCTCGGCCTTGGGACCGACCTCGCCATCTCCGTTCGCGGACCTGCGGCGCAGACGGGTATAACCTCGATGAAGGCAACCCACGGACGCGTGCCGATGACCGGCATCTGGCCCCGTGCGCCGCGCCGGTTCTGGCATGTGGGCCCAATGGCTCGCTCGGTACGTGACGTGGCGCTCGCCTTTTCGCTGCTGGCGGGACCTGATGGACAGGATGCTTTTGCCACCAGCAGCGTTCAGTTCGACAACGGCATCGGCCAGCAGCCATTCCGCCAGTTGCGCGTCGGCTGGATGGTCGGCCCCGGCTTCGGTCCGGTCGATCCAGAAGTGGCCGCTACGGTAAGAGCGGCTGCGGAGGCGCTCAGGAATACGGGCGTGTTCGTCGAGGAAGTTGGCATTCCCGCGCTCGAACGCGACTTCGCGCTCGACGTGTTCAACCGCCTCCACGTCATGGAGATGCAGCCCGCTTTCCGTGACGCGGTAGCAGGGCACGAAGACCAAATGTACAAGATGTCGAAGACCATGCTGTCTCTGCCCGAGACCTCGCTGAAGGACTTCATCGAAGCCGAGCAGGCCGCCGAGCGGTTGCGCGATGGTTACGCCGATTACTTCTCGCGCTATGACGCGCTGATCACCCATGTGCTGCCAATCCCCGCGCACAAACATGGCGTTGAGGAATTCACGATCGACGGGCAGACGGTCGATGCGACGTATCTGCAGGGAGCCACGGTGCCACTTAACGTGACAGGGCTGCCCGGCTTGGCGATGCGGTTCGGGACGAGCAGCGAGGGGCTGCCGATCAACGTGCAGATCGTCGGCAAATGGCAGGCTGAGTCCACCATCCTGCACGTGGCCTCGCTTCTTGAGAGCGTGAGCCCGGTTCGCGGCCTCGTTCCCGACCTCTGAGAGACGTGCGGCCCGCGCGTTAGAACCTACCGCGCGGGCTGCGCCTCTGGACCTCGCAAGGAGCTGATGATGATTGATGTCGTTCGTCTTGAAGAGGCGGGAGGCCCGGAGGTGTTGAAGCTCGATCGGGTGGCATCGCAGCAGCCCGGTCCGGGAGAGGTGTGGCTCGAACAGCGTGCGATAGGGGTGAATTACCTCGACGTCACCCAGCGGAACGGCGCCTTGCCGATTCCGCTGCCGAACGGACTTGGTCTCGAAGGCGCGGGCTATGTTCGCGCAGTCGGCGCGGGCGTGACGAATGTCGCGATCGGAAATCGGGTCGCCTATGCGCTCGGACCTCTAGGGAGTTACGCAAGTGAGCGTTCATACCCCGCCGAGCGCCTTATCCATCTTCCCGGCGGGATCAGCTTCACCGACGCGGCGGCGACGCTGTTCAAGGGACTGACGGCGCAATATCTGATCAAGAGCACCTATCCGGTCGCCCCCGGCACCGTCATATTGCTTTACGGCGCTGCCGGTGCGGTCGGGCAGATAATGGCGGCTTGGGCCACGCACCTAGGCGCGACGGTCATCGGAGTCGTCTCCCGCCGTTCAAGTATCGCGCGCGCACAGGCCGCAGGTAGCGAACATGTGCTCGTCTGGGGCGAGTGCGACGTTCCCGCCGAGGTGCGCCGGCTCTCTCGAGGCGAAATGGCGCATGTCGTCTATGACGGCGTCGGCAAGCCGACCTTCGAGGCTTCGATCGACAGCCTGCGCTCGCGCGGCATGATGGTGTCGTTCGGAGCATCGTCGGGCGCGCCCGACGCCGTGGCGCTCGGCACCCTTAACAAGAAGTCGTTGTTCCTGACCCGACCGGGGCTGGCGGCGCATATCACCGACGGGAATATCGGGAGCGGGCACGAGACGTGTTCGACGCGTTGACGAGCAAGGTCTTCGCGCCGAATATCTGGCGTGAAGCGCCCCTATCGGACGTCGTTGAGGTCCATCGCCTATTCGATGCGGGCGCGAACGAAGGGGCGATCGTACTCACGCCTTGAGCTGTCAGCTAATCAGCCTACGCGGACGGCGGCTCAATGATCGTCTTTGGGGCAGATTGCCGACCCGCCGCTTCGCGCAGGCTGACGGCAGCTTTCAGCGTGAGCCGACATATCGAGCGTTGGATCGGACCGGGGAGTTTTGGTCGACAGCCGCTGCTTTGGGTTGAACGTCGGATCGGGGCTGCACCCGCCAACAAAGCTGCCGTCTGTGGATAGGAGCGATCCCATCAAAAGCGGCCATCGGTTCCTCAAGCCTGAGGCAAAGAAGCGACGGGAGGGACGAATCTATTGGCCTCGGCACGCTGGGCAGCGCATTCCCTGGCGAGGAAATCCACCAATGCCCGCACCGAGGGCAAAAGCCCGCGGCGTGAGGGGAACACGGCATGGACGATGCCTGCCCGCGGCCTCCAGGCGGGCAGGACGTGCACCAGCCGGCCCTCCCGAATATCGTCCCAGATAAAGATCGTCGGCAATTGCACGGCTCCCACGCCCGCAATGGCCGCGTGCCGAAGCGCGGACATGTCATCGGTAACCAGCCGCGGGGTGTGCGGTACTGTTGCCACCTGGCCATCGGCATGATGCAATTGCCAGGCGTGATCCGGACGTGGCGGGCCAAGGTCCATACTGGCGAGGTTATGAAGGTCGGCGGGCGAATGCGTTGAATCGTCGGCCACGCCGGGCGCAGCAACCAGGCACTGGGTGCTGTCGTCGAACCGGCGCATGACGAGGTCGGTCGGCTCCAGCGGCGGGAAGCGCACCCGCACGGCCAGATCGAGCCCCTCGGCAATCACGTCGACGCGGCGGTTGGTGCTTTCAAGATGCAGCTCGACCCCCGGATTCTGCATCATGAAGCGCGCAAAGAGTTCGCCGAACTGAAACGAAAGCAGCGCGGTGGGGCAGCTCAAGCGTATCACGCCCCGCGGCTCGCCGTGGACCCTCGCGACGGCCTGTTCGGCCGCTTCCGCTTCGACGAGCATGGCAACGCAACGTTCGTAAAACTCCCGCCCGATCTCGGTCACCGAGAAGCGCCGCGACGAACGGTTAAGCAGGCGAACACCGAGCCGTTCCTCGAGAAGGATCACCCGGCGGCTCAACTTCGACTTGTGAATACCCAAGGCGCGCCCTGCCGGAGCAAACCCGCCATGGTCGACGACAGTGGCGAAATATTGAAGGTCGTTGAGATCCCGCATCGTCCTTTTGGTAGGACGCTGCGTCGTGGCGCACAATCTTTATAGACCATCGTTGCGCATATAAGTCGGCCTCCAAGGGCATTGCGCTGTTCAAGCGCATGCGGATTGGAGAACGAACATGGCCAAGAGGATTCTCGGCCGGTACGGCAACGACCGGCAGCACTGGGTGGGCGACGGCTTCCCTGTCCGCTCGCTGTTTTCCTACAATACGCTCGGGGCGCATATCAGCCCGTTCCTTCTGCTCGACTATGGCGGGCCGCATAATTTTGAGCCCACCGAGCGCCGGCGAGGCGTTGGCGAACATCCGCATCGTGGCTTCGAGACCGTCACCATCGTCTATGACGGCGAGGTCGAGCATCGCGATTCCGCTGGCAACGGCGGTGTGATCGGCCCCGGCGACATCCAATGGATGACCGCGGCGGGCGGCATTATCCATGAGGAATATCATTCGCCGGGCTTCGCCAAGGTCGGTGGGCCGTTTCGCATGGTCCAGTTGTGGGTGAACCTGCCCGCGAAGGACAAGATGGCGGCCGGTGCCTATCAGGGGATCGCGAAGGCGGACATTCCCGTCGTCTCGCTTCCTGCCGGGGCGGGTAAGGCGCGCATCATCGCAGGCGAATATCGCGGGACGAAGGGACCGGCGAAGACCTTCACGCCGATCAATGTGTGGGATCTGCGGCTGAAGGGCGATGCCGACCTGACCCTCGATCTACCCGAAGGCCACACCGCGATGATCGTGGTGCTGACAGGGCATGTGACTGTCGGCGACGGCCATCAGGCGGGCGGGGCAGAGGTCCTCCTGCTCGATCGCGAAGGAAGCGAAGTGCAGGTCCATACCGACGGCGAGGCCATGCTGCTGATCCTGACTGGCGAGCCGATCGATGAGCCGATCGCGGGCTATGGCCCGTTCGTGATGAACAGCGATGCGGAAATCCGACAGGCCGTCGAAGACTTCAACGCGGGCCGCTTCGCCACGACACTGGAATGATCTCGCAGGCCGGGCGCAAAGGCGCGCCCGGCCTTTCTCCTTGCGGATGGGTTCGCGCTCGCCCTCCGCTTTTCATCGGAGCTTCGGCTCGACCCCGGCGCGCATATCCAACGAAGGAGAGACTTGGCAATGGCCAGCGAACCCATCCGCAACCCCCTGACCGATCAGCTGCTGACGCCCGAGAATTCGGCGCTGATCATCATCGACTACCAGCCGATCCAGATCTCCTCGATCCGTTCGATGCCGCGAGAGGAGCTGGTGTTCAACATCACCAGCACGGCCAAGGCGGCGATGACGTTCGGCCTGCCGATCATCCATTCGACGGTGAACGTCGGCACGGGGCGCAACAAGCCGCCGATCCAGGAACTGCAGGACGTGATCGGCCACCTTCCGACTTATGACCGCACCTCGATCAACAGCTGGGAAGACACCGAGTTCAAGGACGCGGTGAAGGCGCTCGGTCGGCGCAAGCTGATCATCACCGCGCTGTGGACCGAAGCGTGCCTGACCTTCCCCGCGCTCGACGCGATGCAGGAAGGCTACGAGGCCTATGTGCCGGTCGATGCCGTGGGCGGCACCTCGCTCGCCGCGCACGAGACGGCGCTGCGCCGCATCGAGCAGGCCGGCGGCAAGCTGATCAGCCGGGTCCAGATGTATTGCGAACTCCAGCGCGACTGGGCGCGCGAGGCAACGGTGCCCGGCTTCATGGACGTGTTCGAGAGCTTCGACGGATTCAATCCCGAAAAGGCCGCCGCCAACGGCTGACGTGGGAACGGGCGGCGTTCGTGACGGCCGCCGCCCCGCCTCTTTGAGGAGGAAATCGAGATGAGCGAACTATCCGTCGTCGTCGGGCTACGCGCCAAGGCAGGCAAGGAAGACGAACTGCGGCGCGACCTGTCCGCGCTGGTCGCGCCCTCGCGCAGCGAAGAAGGCAATATCCGCTACGACCTGTTCGAGGATCAGGAACAACCGGGCCGGTTCGTCTTCGTCGAGGAATGGGCATCGCCCGAACTGCGTATGCGGCATCACGAGCATGGCCCGCATATCCAGCATTTTCACGCCAACGGCATCGCCAACGTCGAAGCGCGGGAGTTCGCGCATGTTCTGAAGCGCGTTGTCTGACGCGGCATCGCGAACCAGTTTTCATCGCCTGGCGATTGGCAGGAAAGGATGCAAGGCATGATCGATCTGAGCGGGAAGCGCGCTCTGGTGACCGGTGGATCGCGCGCGCGCTATGTGGCGCGCCATGGCGAACCGGCAGGCCGCGTCGCCATGGCGGTTCTTATTGCCGCCATTCCTCCGCTGATGCTGAAGACGGAAGGCAACCCGATGCAGGTGTTCGACGGATTCCGGACAGCGCTGGCCGCCAACCGCGCCCAGTTCTTCCGCGATGTGCCCTCCGGTCCTTTCTACGGCTTCAACCGCGATGGGGCGGAAGTCCACGAAGGCATGATCCAGAACTGGTGGCGGCAGGGCATGATGGGCAGCGCCAAGGCGCATTACGACGGCATTGAGGCGTTTTCCGAGACAGACCAGACCGAGCATCTCAAGGCCATGACCGTGCCGACGCTCGTGCTGCACGGCGAGGACGATCAGGTCGTCCCGATCGCGGCATCGGCGGATAAGTCCATCAAGCTTCTGCCCGATGGGACGCTGAAGACCTATCTGGGCTTGTCGCACGGGTTGTTCGCGGCCTACCCCAATCGCATCAACGCCAACATCCTGACCTTTATCGAGAGTGATCGCTTATGAGCGGAGTGGAAAATAATCCCGCCGAAAGTCGGTTCGAGCTGGCAATCGACGGCACCCATGAGATAGCCGCCGCCTATTATCGCATGAAAGGCGACCGGTTCGTCCTCACCCATACGATCGTCCCCGAACGGTTCTCCGGCCGCGGGATCGGATCGACGCTGGCGCGCGGCGTGTTCGACGAGATCCGCGCGAGCGGTCGCAAGGTGATCCTGGTCTGCTCGTTCATGACCGCCTTCTATGCCCGCCATCCCGAATATGCGGATATCGTAGTGGGCGCGGGCGGATCGGGAGAGGCGGCATGATCGAGTTGGTCATCGACCAGCGCCGCCGCGACCTGGGCGGCGGCTTTGCGGTCGGACGGGTGCTGCCCTTCGCGAAACGGCGCATGGTCGGCCCCTTCACCTTCTTCGACCATATGGGTCCGATCGATCTGCCCGCGGGGATCGATCGCAGCATGGATGTGCGCCCGCATCCGCATGTCGGCCTCGCGACCGTTAGCTATCTGTTCTCGGGCGAGATCATGCATCGCGACAGCCTGGGCTATGAACAGCCGATCCGGCCGCAGGAGGTCAACTGGATGACTGCCGGCAGCGGCATCACCCACAGCGAGCGGCTGGAGCATGCGCGTGCGCACGGCGATCGCCTGCACGGCATCCAGGCCTGGGTTGCGCTGCCGGACGGGCAGGAGGAGATCGCGCCCTCCTTCTCGCATCATGCGGGCAGCGACCTCCCGCAATGGGAGGAGGCAGGCGTGCGCGGTCACCTGATCGCCGGAAGCGCTTACGGCCTGGCCGCCGGCGCAAGAACGCTTTCGCCGCTGTTCTACGCCCATCTCGACATGGCGCCGGGCGCGACCGCCGAAATCCCCTCTGGGCACAAGGAACGCGCGCTCTATGTGGCAGCGGGCGCGGTCGAACTCGACGGCGCGCGCTACGAAGCGGGCAAGATGCTGGTCCTCGGCGCGGGTGCCTCAAGCTTCCGCGCGTCCGAGCAATCGACCGTCATGGTGCTCGGCGGTGAGCCGGTCGGCGAGCGTTTCCTCTACTGGAACTTCGTCTCCTCCTCTAAGGAACGGCTGGCCCAGGCGGCCGCAGACTGGAAGGCGGGACGGATGAAGCTGCCCGACGCGGACGACGCGGAGTTCATTCCGCTGCCGGACGACCCCGCATCACCGGCACCGGCGATGTCATGAGGCGATCAGGTAGTTGCCGGATGCCTCCGCTATCGCCCGCGCACATCGCGGGGCTGACGTGCCAGCGTTTCGCACCCGCGCGTCTGCTTCGGAAACAGGTGAAAGCCCGTTTGCCGTCCGCGTCGAAAGGGGAGCCATGATCTGGTGTGAGACGAGCCAGTCGATGCGGGTGGCAGCGGCCTCGGCCCTAGCCCAAGGCGGTTTCCGGATGAGAAGGTTCGATACCGCCGCCTAGCCTGTCACCGAACCGGCCGTCGTCTGGGAGAGACCCGCCGCATTCGATCAGGCCAGCGCCTTGAGCACCGCTTCGGCCAGCGGCATGCTCGATGCCGGGTTCTGCCCCGACAGCAGGTTGCTGTCTGTGACGACATACGGGCCCCAGTTGGGTCCCTTTTCATATACCGCGCCGGCGTTGCGCAGCGTCTCCGCGAGCAGCCACGGCGCGTTGTCGGCGGTGCCGAGTTCGACCTCCTCTTCGTCGCTGAACGCCGTCATACGCCGACCCGCGAACAGCCAGTCACTGCTTTCGCTGCGCGTTGCGAGCAGCGCGGCCTGGCCGTGGCAGACCGGGGCGATAATCTGTCCGGCGCGGTCGGCTTCCACGAGAATGCGACCCATGTCGGCGTCCTTGTAGAGATCCTCGACGGGACCGTGCCCGCCCGGGATGACGATCGCGTCATAGTCGGCGGTGACGACTTCGGCTAGCACCAGTGGATTCGCCAGCCGGTCGGCAATCGCGTCGAGATAGCGTCGATAATGTTCAACATTCTCCTGGCCGACAACGCTTGGATTCATACTGTGCGGGTCGATCGTCGGGGCGACGCCCCCGGGAGTGGCGATATCGACCTCACAACCAGCCGCGATGAACTTCTCGTCCATCACCACGAATTCCTCGGCCCATACGCCGCTCTGGTATTTGGAACCGTCGGCGCGCGTCCAGGTATCTGCGGCGGACAGGACGATCAGAATCTTGCTCATTCTCTTGCCTCATCAGGAACCCGGTCTGGCGGGTGCGAGGCAAAGGTTAGCAAGCGTGGCCTGGTGTTCGAGGGCGAGCGCAAGATCGCGCAACAAGTGCGCAATCGAGCGACAGGACCAGCGCAGTCAGTGCCCTCGGATGCGATGCTCACGCCGCGCGCGCGAAGGCGAGACACCAAACCGACGCAAAAAGGCGTTTGAGAAATGCGGGGGCGAAGCAAAGCCGCATGCCGCGCCCACTTCGGTCACTGCAAGGTCAGTCGTGAGGAGCATCCGTCGCGCCGCATCTAGCCGCAATTCCGTCAGGTAGCGATGGGGTGTCTGGTCGAGGCGCGCCCGAAACAGTCGGCTGAAATGGAACTTGCTGACACAGGCCTCGTCGGCAAGCTGGGCAATAGTCAAAGGCTTTGAGAAGTTGGCCGCCATGAACTCGAGCACGCGCGCGAGACGCCGGTCCTCGATCCAGCCTGCGCTGCGAACGTCATCGCCGCCGCAATTCTCTGCATGGCGGGTAAGCACATGCATCGCCAGCCAGGCAGCGGCCGCCTCGCAATAGAGATCCCCGGTGCCGGATTGCATCGCGCCCAGCAGTGCATGGGCGGTGTGCGTCACAGCGGGATCGCGGACGACGATGCTGTTCAGAGTGGGCGCGCGTGCCGGACGGCCCGCCCGACGGACATGCTCTCGGCCTTCCTCGATGAGGTCAAAGGGCAAATAGATGAGCGCCAGCCGATAATCGGACGTCTCCGGTTTCGGAAAGCGATACCGTGTCGGCTCGCCGGTACGATGGAGACATACAGTGCCCGGGTCGTGTGCATCGTGCCGCCAGCGGCTATTGACGACCACGTCGCACGCATAGCGGCCGGATATCGACACGCCGATCCTGAGGTCTGGCGTGGCGATCGAGGTGTAGGCATCATGCGAAGTTGCGCCGGTGTGCAGATCGAGCAGCAGCGACGTCCATCCAGCATCCCGGCTCGACACGCATTCCCGCGACGGGACCACCGATCGACAAAGCAGTGTTTCGGGCGCGAGTGGCATTGTTAAACCTCGGTTGGCGATTCTAGCTGAAATGAAAGTGGCGAGATATTATCGCGTGGTCTTCTCGGCGACGCCCAAAAAAGCGGCACACATCGGAAGTTCAATCAGTCAAACGTGCCGTCTGCTGCTCGAGAGGACGGGAAAGTCAAACGCCGCGACGGTGACGGTGGGCCGGTCAACCTCTAATGTCTCTCGAGACGCCAGCCGTAATCTGACGCCAGACTGGCGACCACCGCCATTCTAGCCCGCCCGCACGTCATCGTCCGCCCGACCCTTGACTTAGGAAGCAACTTTATACCCTCTCTCGCTGGCAAGCCGGGGGGAATTGAATGGCGGTTTTCGGGCCGCCTTCCGCCTACCCCTTTCAATAGCAATGCTTTGGGCAAGCGGACATTTGAACACATCGTTGGCGTGTCCGCAGCCGCCAACATTCCTGCCGTTGGGCGCCTCAAGACAACTAACTGAGAGCTGCCCTCCGTTCATCGAGCTATCGTGAGAAAGCTGCCGACGGGCTTTTGAAGAAAGCCGTAGTTCTTTGCTCTGCTCTTGAGTGGCAGGTCCCAGGCACGAGCCGACGACAGAAATGCGTACCGTGGCGGAGAGCAACGAGGCGTGTGCTACCAAGGGGCATCTTGCACAGCCAGCGATATCCAATTCACTTGTTCGGACAGGACAGAAGCAAAGCGTGGATCAAGCCGCGGCCCCCTCGTTACTTCAATCCGTAGCGTGCGTACTCCTGCACAAGGCCGGGCATCACTTTACGGAAGTAGGCAAGGTCGGCCTTGGCGTCGGATTTGCCCATGGCGTTCGCGATCCACGCCCGGACGTATTGCGTCGAGACCTGTCCCGGCGCGATCTTTAGCGCAGCCTCGGCATCGGCAAGCGCTGCGGCGAGGTTGCCGCTGGCGATCCCGGCCATCGCCCTGCTGTCGAGCACGGCGGGAGCATTGGACGCCCTTTCCACCGCCTGATTACAAATCTGCATCATGCCATCCGCGCCCACGCGGAAGCGCGCGCGATACCAGCAAGAGGCGTTGAGCAACGAAGTATCGCCCGGCTTTTCCTCGATCAGCGCGTCGATCTCTTTGACACCGTCGTCGCCCTTTCCGGCATAGGCCAGCACGTCCGTGCGGACCTGCACCACCGCGCTGTGCTCGTCTCCCATGTCGTCATATTCGGCGAGCAGCTTGAGCGCTTCCTCGCTCTTGCCAGCGTAGCCGAGCGTATCGGCAAGGGCCAGTGCGCTGTCGACCGATGGCGAGAGCTTCAACGCCTCGCGCAAGTCCACAATCGCGGCGTCCACCCGACCAAGCTGCCGCTTGAGGTAGCCGCGGCGACTATAGCTTTCCGCATCGGGTTGGATGGCGATGGCCTTGTCGTAATCGGCGATTGCACCTTCAAGATCATAGGTCCCGCCTCGAAGGCTCGCTCGCCCGACGAACCCGGCGCCCCGCTCCGCTACGGGAGCACGGGCGATAGCCTGAGCATAGGCCGCTTCGACCGGCGCCAATCGTGTCTTCGGCGCGGCGGACTGGTAGCGCCACGCGCGCGCGGCGGTCACCGGCGCGGTCAGGAACGGCGTGGTGTTCTTCAGCCGAAGCGCCTTGGCCTTCTCGACCGGGATGTCGGCCGAAGGCAACTCACCGCCAAGCGCCGCATGCTCCTCGGATACGATCAACCGCTGCCCTTCGAGCACGCCCTTTCGCGTCACGGTCGTACCCGCATACAGCACTTCGTAGTCGGGCTTGCCGCCTAGCTTGAAACCCGGCTCGTCCACCGGCAACAGCACTTCCACTTCCTCGCGCATCCGGAGCGCGGGGCCAAGGTCGACAGGAAGGGTCTTCCAGGTCGCGCGGCTGCGATCGAAGTCGAAGGTCTCGTTGGCGCTGGCAAGGGCCGAAAGGTCCATCCGCTTGGTGCCGTCGCGATCGCCGAACTGGGTGGACACTATACCTTTGACGGTGATCGTGGCCATGCCGGTTTCCGGATCGAAGCTCATGTCGCCGTCGGCCACTAGTCCGCCGGTCTTTGACAAGGTACCGAATACCGAGCCGGCGAAGGAGTCGATCAGTTGCTTCTTCTGCTCGACACTCGCCTGCCCGAGCGCGGCGCCCATGTTGCTGCCAAGCATGCCCGAGAACGTAGTCGTCACCGTCACCAGCGCGGGGATGTCGACCCCGCCGCGTTGGTCGATCACCATCTTGATCGCAGCCATCGGCTGAGCCGGTACGCGCGGCGTGATCGCCGTCAGCGACGCGCCGTCGGCACGGATCGGCAGGGCGTTGCGAAAGGGCGGCCCATCGGCCAGCGTGGCCAGGCGCGTTCCGGTGGCAGTGCCATCCAGCCAGTAGGTCTTGCCCGCGATCTGCGCCCGCACGATGACGTGATCGAAAGCCGCGGGCATCGGCAGCAGATCCGGCAAGGCATCCCCGGCCCGGCTGTTCACCGCGACGACTTCGGCCTCGATCCCCAGCGCTTCCAGCAGCGAGAGCAGCAGCAGCGACTTGGCCTTGCAATCCCCGTAGCGAGAAACCCACGTCCGCGCCGGAGCCTGCGGCACGTAGTTGCCACCGGACATGCCGTTCATCAGGTAGCTCACCTGATCCTGCACCAGACGAGTGGCGAGCGCGGCGCGGGTCAGCGGATCGGGGCTCTGGCCCGCGATCTTCGCCACTTCCTTGGCCAGCGGACTGCCGGGCGCAATCGCACCCTTGGTGGAATAGAGGGGCGCGAACACGCGCGACACCTCTTCCCAGCTGGCGAAGGTCGTCACTTCGAGCGAAGGCGGGCGCGTGAAACGCGACGGCACGCCTTGTGGCATCTCCTCACGCTTGGGCAGCGGGAGCGGCACGGAGACGGTGTGCCAGCCATCCTTGACAGTCTCGCGCGGGCTGCCCGCAGCCGGTCCCGCCTGCCATTTCACGGCCATGCCCTCGGGCCACGAGACGGTGGTGCGCGCAAATCCGGCTTCGACCGGAAGGGTCAGCAACGTGCTGTCGACCTGCACCTTGCCCTGCAAAGCCTTGTCGCGATTGTCCTGGCTGTAGGCGATGCGCACCACGTCGCCGACCTGGAGGCCGGGTATGGTCAGAGTTGCAGTCAGCATGCCATCGATCTGACGCTGTTCCAGCCCGCGTTCGCGCCGCAGCACTTCATAGCGCGCGCCACCCTTGAGAACGTCGATCACTTTGCCTGCGCGCAGGATCTCCACCCGGTGCACGGTGAGGTCGCCCTTGTCGGGCATCCAAGAAGCCGTGCTCGTCCCGCCCTGCGTCAGCGATTCCGGACTGGCGAGCTTGAAGGCTTGATCGACATAGATGGACAGCGTTTCCCCCTCGATCCGCTGTTGCACATCGAGAAGCGTGAGCGAGGTGTTCGATGCGGTATCGATCTTTGCACTATCGCGGTTTTCGACCCATCTCGGGGCTGGACCATAGAGCACCGTGTCGCCGGCAAATGCTGGCGCAGTCGTGGCAAGAAGACCTATGACGAACGACGCGTATCTTGCGACCACAAGAACCCCCTAAAAACGCAGGGAGTAAATGCCTTCTATCGCTTGCGGTGACAATCGCCCTGCTGGCTTGTTGCACGGCCTTATGCGAGACAATACCACTTCGCCTGTTCCTTCCGAAGAAAACCAGCATGTCACGCATGTAAGTGTCTGCCTGTTTGTAGACCAACGCCCCATAGCCGCGACAGGCGCGGAGGCAGGGCGATAACCGCCGACAGACCAGACATTCAGGAGCCCTGGGCTGACCGTCGGAACTGCCCTTTCGTTCATGATTGAAATGGCCGCCATATTGTTCCTTCTGCAGTATGGCCTATGTGGGGCATCATGGAAAATCGACAGGACCACTTCGCTTACTGCGTGCAGATCTTCGGAGGCGTGACGGCCTTTTCGCGACGCATCGGTATCGATGAGCGTGCGCTTCGACGGTTCATCAATGGCGAGCGTCCCATCAGCGATGGCCTCCTTGCGGATACGACCAAGGCGTTGCGCGCGCTCATCGCTGAGGCAAATGAGGCCGCAGAGCAAATCTCAGCCACTGTACAGGCCGATCCCCGCTAGATGTAACGCTCCTGCCGGGGCCCGTTAAAGCGTACCCGCGAGCGCCGGTTAAGCCCGCCCCGCGGCATCATATTTCATATCAAGATAGGCCTTTTCTCGCGCCTCGGCGGTCAACGAAAGGAGATAACAGCTTGCCTCCTTATAGGTCAGGAATGGCCGATCATCGAAGATGATGGGAACGATTCGGCCATTGTAAATCCGGCGAAGCAAGCGCCGTTGCGGCCTGGCCAGAGTTTGATCACGGTCTTCAGTGATGGCTACATCCTGTCTCGTAACGATTTCGCGCGCCAATATCAGTTGCAGGGGTAAGGGCTGTACCGCCTTCTGCCAAACTGTGCTTTCGACGGGAAACGGGATTGGCGACGAGGCCCGCCGGCAAGGCCGGACGATACAGCAGAACCGGGGCAGCGCCAAGCTTCGCCTGGATTGCCGCCGCCCATTGCACCGTGTACCGGCTGGAGCATGGCCAGAGCTGATAGACTGGAACGGCTTGATGTCCGTCGTGCCGAAATTGAGGCGGACTATGCGAAGGCGCTGATCGAGGCCTTGCGCATCACAGCCGCAGGCAAATGGGGCTTGTTCGGGCACAATGCGGATCGCATGCCGCCCAATTCCGCGACGCCGTTCGTGGATAATCTGCTCGAAACAGGCGAGGCGATCGACAGGATGCGCGAGCAACTGGCCATGTCGCCGTTCGCTCTGCACCAGGAGTTCCTGGCATCGCGCGGCCCGGTCAAACCGGACGCGGTCGGCGAACCCAGGCAGGCGCAGGCTTGGCTCGACCGGCTCGGCGAGGCCAGGCAAGCGTGACGCCAGCCCCTGATCGCGCCGCGCCTCTCAAATCGGTTAGCCCGCACGCGAGGCCGGTTCATGGCTAGAAAACGTCGTTATCTGACAGCCACCATGCCGGACGGCTATGTGAAGACCATCGGGCCGACGACCGACAGTTTCACGCACTACTGGCGGATCGTGGCGACACTGGCGAGCGGCAAGACGGAAGTCTTCTGGGGGCACACCCGTTCGCTCGCGGAAGCGCGCCGCAAACGCCTCGCTCTCGCAGAAGCGGAGAAGATGCGAGTTGGAGAGAATTCGCCTTCGAAATCGTCGACCTCGTTGAAACGCCGGCTTAATCCGCCAACATACCAGTCGTTCCAAGCCCCACATCACCCCGCTGGAACCTGCCCTTGGTTCATCGAGCAAGGCTAACGGGTACGCCCGTGCCAAAGCGGCACGAAATCGCAACACGCACCTGTCGCGCGCCGCGCAGGGTGTTTTCAGTTTTGTCGGGGTACAAGAATGAAGCTGCCTCCGCTTAACGAATGGCGCTGGTTCATGTGGGTTATGATCAGCACGTAATCTTGATGGGACCAATCCACGGCCCCAGTCTGCCGCATTGAAAACGCTTTGAATTCGGGAAGTGGCGCCTGGGTGAAAGTATAGATGCCATCACCGGCGACCGCGAATGCCTTTTCGTCCTTTGCGTTCGCGGCCATCGACTGAAAC
>Ga0268266_10001868_pt1 | contig 23785 bp, 23 predicted proteins | sample KBSS13metaG_FD_190356 | JGI IMG/M metagenome (GOLD analysis project Ga0268266, IMG submission 190356) | Switchgrass rhizosphere microbial communities from Kellogg Biological Station, Michigan, USA - KBS S1-3 metaG (SPAdes) (version 2) | ecosystem: Host-associated > Plants > Roots > Rhizosphere... | reverse complement strand
GCGCCATCACCACCCAGGCGATGGCGGACAGCGAGAAGGCGATCGCCACCCAGAGATCCGCGACGCCGAGATGCCGGCCGATCGCGGGCAGCAAGGACTGCATCGCCGTATTGCCGGCCGCGGCGACCAGCATCACCGAGAAGAGCAGAGCGAATCGTTCGCGCGAAAGGCCGAATCCGCTCATCCCCGCTCCCTGTCCCGCCGCGAAAACGGCTTTTTTTCGTGCTTTTCTCCCGGCGTGGGACAGCGGCCCTTGATCTGAGGCAGGCGCAGCCGCCTTGCCTTTGACCGCCCAAGCTGGCAACGACCGGGCTTTCCGACAATAGCTGGGACAATCATGTCGTCATCCTGGGACGAGGCACGGACCAAGGGGCGTTTCGCGCGCAAGGGCAGCGGCAGTCCGCTCTGGCATTTCCTGCGCGGCTTCATCAAGCACCCCCTGATGGTTGGCTCGATCATTCCCTCCTCCCGGGCCATGGTCGACAAGATGCTGGAGCCCGTCGACTGGGCGAATTGCAAGCTGTTCGTGGAATATGGTCCGGGCGTCGGCACCTTCACTGAGCATGTCCTGCGCCGCATGGCCCCGGACGCGACTCTGATCGCGATCGACCTCAATCCGGATTTCACGCGCTATCTGCGCGCCAAATTCACCGACAACCGGCTCTTCCCGGTGACCGGTTCCGCCGCCGACGTCCGCCAGATCATCGCCGATTGCGGCTTCGATCATGCCGATTATGTCCTCTCCGGCCTGCCTTTCTCGACCCTGCCCAACGGCATCGGCCCGAAGATCGCCGAGGAGACTCATGCGGTGCTTCGGCCGGGGGGCGGCTTCCTGGTCTACCAGGTCAAGAAAAAGGCCCGCGACTATATGGCCGCCCATTTCAACCGGATCGACACCGGCCGGGAATGGAGGAACGTCCCGCCCTGCCACCTCTTCTGGGGCTGGAAGGAGTGAGCTCGCTCAATCCCCGCCGAAGCGCTTCTTCCCGAAATTGAGCCGCCGCGCGACATTATAGTCCGCGGTCGCGACCACGAAATAGCCCAAAGCCCATTTGATCCGGTTCCAGAGCGTCATGCTCTTGCGGTGCTCGCCGGGGAGGATGCGCTTCGAATTGGCGATCTCCCCCTCGACGAAGCGCCGCATCATCGCCGCAAAGGCGGGATCGTCGATCCGCAGCATCATCTCCAGGTTCAGGTAGAGGCTGCGCATGTCGAAATTGGCCGAGCCGATATGGACGACATCGTCCAGGATGATCAGCTTCGAATGGAGCTTGGTCGGCTGATATTCGTAAATCTGGGCGCCGCGCTTCAGCAGCCGCCAGTAGAGGAAGCGGGCGGCGCCGACCACGAACTGGTGGTCGAGCTTGGCCGGGGTCACGATTCGCGTCCGCCCGCGCCGGGCGATCCCGGTCAGGCGCCGCATCATCGACAGGCTCGGCGCGAAATAGGCGACGATCATGTCGAGCCGCGTCGCCTTCATCATGTCGGCCTTTACCGATTTGGCCCAGGGCGAAAGCCGCCGGGTCGGCCCGCCGAACAGCCAGTGCAGCGGCCCGTCCTCGACCGAATAATGGCTGAGCATCCGCCGCAGCCGCCGGATCGAGGCGTCGTCCGTTTCCGCCCAGGAGAACAGGGATTCGTAATAGCGGACCAGATGCTGCGCGGTCGGCCCCTCCACCTCCAGACCCAGGTCGCGCCAGGCGCCCTGCTCGATCGTCCCGAAATAATCGTCGGAGATGTTGAAGCCGCCGATGATTGCCTTGCGGCCGTCGGCCAGCGCCAGTTTCTGGTGGTTGCGGAGCAGATAGCGCCGGCCCCAGCGCGGCACGAAGCGGCAGAACCGCGCCTGCGCATCTTCCAGCGGCTTGAAGAACCCCTTGGGCGCTGACGACGCCCCGAACCCGTCGACCAGCAACGACACCGAAACCCCGCGCTCCGCCGCCGCGACCAGGGCATCGCGCACCCGCCGCCCCGCCACGTCATCCTCCCAGATATAATAGAGGACCCGGAGCGATTCCCGCGCGCCCTCGATGAGCGCGATCAGGGCGGCCAGCCGCTCCGGCCCGTCCGGCAGGAGGGTCAGGCGATTGCCCGCGACCTCCATCGGCCGGATCTCGGGTTCCTCGTCGCTCATGCCAACCTTATGCCCGGCCTGCGGAAAAGCGCCAGCGGTTGAAGGCGCGGCCGGTTGCTTTAGGGAGACGCTGTGGCCGTCACCCGTCTCTCGCTGACCGATTTCCGCTCTTATGCGGACACTGTGCTCGCGCCCGGGGCGGGCTTCGTCATCCTGACCGGGGAGAATGGCGCCGGGAAGACCAACATCCTGGAGGCCGTCTCCCTGCTCTCGCCCGGCCGCGGCCTGCGCGGCGCGGCGCTTGGCGAAATGGCCCGGCGCGACGGGGCCGGCGGCTTCGCGGTCGGCGCCCGGCTGGACGACATTGATCTCGGCACCGGCACCACCGCCGCCGCGCCCGAGCGGCGCCAGGTCCGGGTCAACGGCGCCGTCGCCTCCGCCAACAATCTTTCCGAATGGCTCTCCGTCCTCTGGCTGACGCCGGCCATGGACCGGCTCTTCGCCGACGCCGCCTCCGGCCGCCGCCGCTTCCTCGACCGGCTCGTTCTCGCCTTGCGCCCGGACCATGCCATGCACAGCGCCCGCTATGACGCGGCGATGCGCGCGCGGAACAAGTTGCTCGCCGAAGAGGGGCCCTGGGACGCGGCCTGGCTCGACGCGCTGGAGGCGCGCATGGCTGAGCATGGCGCCGCCATCTCCGAGGCCCGCGCCCTCACCGTCGCTTCCTTGTCCGCTCGCCTCGCCGCCGCGCCCGAAGGTCCCTTTGCCCGCCCCCTGATCGCGCTCGAGGGCGGTGAGCCCGGCCAGCTCGCCGCCGCCAGAAGCCGCGACGCCGCCGCCGGCCGCACCCTCGCCGGTCCCCATCGTGCCGATTTGCTCGTCATCCATGCCGGCAAAAACCAGCCGGCCGCGCTCTGTTCCACCGGCGAGCAGAAAGCCCTGCTCATCGCCCTGATCCTTGCCCATGCCGATCTGGTTGCCGAGCGGACGGGCCGCCGCCCGCTTCTCCTGCTCGACGAGATCGCCGCCCATCTCGATCCCTCCCGCCGCACCGCCTTGTTCGTCCGTCTGGGCGACGCCGGCGGCCAGGTCTGGATGACCGGCACGGAGCCGGCTCTGTTCGACGGCATCGGTGCCGCCACCCATCTGGTTGTCGCGGACGGCCGGATCGCCTGATCGACGCCGAACGCGCCGCACCGGGTGGATGCGGATCGTATCGCGGCCCGATGCATTCCGGCTCCGGACGGGCAGCGGCGGGTGAACCTCGCCTGTCAGCCTGCCTCAGAAGCCGTTCACCGCGCGGGGTCCAGTCGGGCGCCATTCCGAAACATCAGGGAGAATGACATGAGTAAGTTTCTATGGATCGGCGCCGGCATGGCCGCCCTCACCGCCGCGGCCGGCCCCGCCGCTGCCCAGGATCGCTGGGACTGGAGCCCCGGCGACCGCGAGTATCGCCTGATCGGCCCCGGCGTGCCGCAGCTCTACCCCGAGCTGCGCCGCACCAGTCGCGGACGCGCCTTCGTGATGCGCAATTTCGACTGGAACCGCGACGGGCGCGTCAACCTGCGCGAGGCCGAGGCGGCGAACCGCGCCTTCGCCGATGTGGCCGGCGCGCGCCGCGACCGTTTCGACTGGGAGTCGCGGGGCCGCGAGCGTGTCGACCTTGGCGAGCGCGGTGGCCGGGTCGACGGACGCGCGGACAGCTGGGACCGCGCGGCCATGCGCTCCTACAATTTCCGCCAGACCGATGAAGGCGCGCGCATGACCATGCAGGAGGATGTGCTCTTCGCCACCGACAGCGATGTGCTCCGCCCCGCCGCGATCGAGCGCCTGCGTCCGCTCGCCGGTTATTTGCGGGCCAATCCGGGCGTCCGGGTCGCGATTGACGGCCACACGGATTCGCGCGGCACCGACCAGCACAATCTGGATCTGTCCGAGCGCCGGGCGCAAAGCGTGCGCGAGGCGCTCGACGAGATGGGCGTGGTCCGGGCCCGCTTCCGCGTGCGCGGCCATGGCGAAAGCAACCCGACCGCGACCAACGCGACCGCCGCGGGCATGCGCCTCAACCGCCGTGTCGAGGTCACTTTGCTGGGCCGCCGCGCAAGCGAATTCTGAGCCTCGGCCCCGCTCGCAAGCACTGCGGGCGGGGCACCGGCGACATGGCTCAGGCGACGGGCTTGCACCTTATCTCGGTGGCCAGCCCGATATAGAAGTCCGTCTCCAGGCCGCGCGTTCCCGTGACCTGGCCTTCGAGGCAGAAGTCATGGAGCGTCTGCCCGCCCTCGGGGTGCTCGGTCGGAATTCTCTCCATCGTCATGGCACCCTGGCTGCCCGGGAGCAGCGAGAGGCCGAACCTGATCCGGCCGAGCTTCTCCCATGGCGCGAGCATGCCGACCGCAGCGACGTCGACCGACGGGAATTTCGCGAACCAGAAATCCTGCTTCTCGCGGATGCCGACATTCCAGTGGCGTTCGCCAGCGAGAACGGCGCGCCAGTTCTCACCGGGAGAGTTTCCGATCCGCTCGAGCGAATAGGGCTCGCTTCCCATCAGAAAGCTCAGGATCATGGTCCCCTCGGGAATCGTGTCGGGGTCGATCCCGGCGTCACCCCCGGAAACCTCGTCGATCAGCGCGGCGTAATCCACGGGCGCGAGCGGCCTGAACCGCAATTCCACGCCGTCGGGCGTTTCGACGATCGAATGGGCCTGAAAGGCGCGCGCCGCCATTTTGGGCCGATCGGGAGGGAATCTTGCCAGCGGATTGGCCAGACCCGGCGGCTGCTCCAGATGCTGGACGAAGTGGGTCATGCCGATGCCGATCAGCCGGTCGCCGATCTCGATTCGGGTGTCCTGGCCCCGGTTCCTGTTTTCGGGCGCCTTCACCAGCACCTCCCCGCCGGTGCCCCACATGCGATTCATCTCGCCCAGGCGAAACTGTTGGCGAAATGCGTCGGATACTTCGCTCATGCTGACTCCCTCTGACGGCAGCGGACCACCACGGTCCGGCTTCACGGCCATTTTTAGAGCGGCGGCCGGGCGATTGCTTCTCCCGGATTGTGCCCCTCGCGGCCGTCCGCCCGACCGGTCCGTCCGGGCCTGGGAATCCCCCGTTTTTCCTTGGGTTTCGCCCCCCGATTCCCTATATGCTCGCTATGACAGACAGCCCCAATGACAACAGCTACGGCGCCGATTCCATCAAGGTGCTGAAAGGCCTCGACGCGGTCCGCAAGCGGCCCGGAATGTATATCGGCGACACGGACGACGGCTCGGGCCTCCACCATATGGTGTTCGAGGTCTCGGACAATGCGATCGACGAGGCGCTGGCCGGCCATTGCGACCGGATCCTGATCACCCTGAACCCGGACGGCTCGGTGTCGGTCGAGGACAATGGCCGCGGCATTCCGACCGGGATTCACGAGGAGGAAGGCGTCTCCGCCGCCGAGGTCATCATGACCCAGCTCCATGCCGGCGGGAAGTTCGACAACACGTCGGACGAGAATGCCTATAAGGTCTCCGGCGGCCTGCATGGCGTCGGCGTCTCGGTGGTGAACGCGCTCTCGGAGACGCTCGATCTCACCATCTGGCGCGATGGCGAGGAGCATTGGATGCGCTTCCGCCATGGCGACGCGGAGAACCCGCTGAAAATCGTCGGCCCCGCCCCTGCGGGCAAGAAAGGCACGAAGGTCACCTTCCTGCCCAGCCCCGAGACGTTCAAGATCACCGAGTTCAATTTCGACACGCTGGAGCACCGCTTCCGCGAGCTCGCCTTCCTCAACTCCGGCGTCCGCCTGGTCCTGACCGATGCGCGCCACGAGGACGAGAAGAGCGTGGAATTGTTCTACGAGGGCGGCATCGGCGCCTTCGTCCGCTATCTCGACCGCGCCAAGACGGCGCTCATTCCTGAGCCGATCTCGGTCACCGGCCAGCGCGACGATATCGGCATCGAGGTCGCGCTCGAGTGGAACGACTCCTATTATGAGCAGGTCCTCTGCTTCACGAACAACATCCCGCAGCGCGACGGCGGCACGCACCTCGCCGCCTTCCGCGCCGCGCTCACCCGCACGCTGAACAATTATGCCGAGAAGTCCGGCATCATGAAGCGCGAGAAGGTGAACCTGACCGGCGAGGATATGCGCGAGGGGCTGACCGCGATCGTCTCGGTCAAGCTGCCCGATCCCAAATTCGGCTCGCAGACCAAGGACAAGCTCGTCTCTTCCGAGGTCCGTCAGCCGCTCGAGAGCCTGATGGCCGACAAGATGGCGGAATGGCTGGAAGAGAATCCTGGCCACGCCCGCACGATCATCGCGAAGATCATCGACGCGGCGGCGGCGCGCGAGGCCGCGCGCAAGGCGCGCGAAGCCAGCCGTAAGTCGGTGCTCGGCATCGCCTCGCTCCCCGGCAAGCTCGCCGACTGTCAGGAGAAGGACCCGGCCAAGTCCGAGCTCTTCCTGGTCGAGGGCGATTCCGCCGGCGGCTCCGCCAAGCAGGGGCGCAACCGCGAGATACAGGCGATCCTGCCGCTCAAGGGCAAGATCCTGAACGTCGAGCGCGCCCGCTTCGACCGGATGCTCTCCTCCAAGGAGGTCGGCACCCTGATTCAGGCGATCGGCACGGGCATCGGCCGCGACGATTTCAACATCGAGAAGCTCCGCTACCACAAGATCGTGATCATGACGGACGCCGACGTGGACGGGGCCCATATCCGGACCCTGCTGCTCACCTTCTTCTACCGGCAGATGCCGGAGATCATCGAGCGCGGGCACCTCTTCATCGCCCAGCCGCCGCTCTACAAGGTCGCGAAGGGCCGCTCGGAGGTCTATCTCAAGGACAATAATGCCCTCGACGATTATCTGATCGACGCCGGCACCGGCCTGACCGCGCTGGAGACCTTCGCAGGCCCGCGCTCGGGTGAGGATTTGCGCGCGCTCGCCGACCATGCCCGCAAGGTGCGCTCGCTCATGGCCTATGTGCCGCGCCGCTACGATCCGGCGATCATCGAGGCGCTGGCGCTGACCGGCGCGCTCAACCCGAACCTCTCCGACCGCGGCGCGGCGCTCGCGCTCACCGCCGAATGGCTGAACGCGGTCGACGACGAGGCGACATGGTCCGGCGAGATCGGCGCGGACGGCGATTATGTGCTGCGCCGCCTGTGGCGCGGCGTCACCGACCACCATGTGATCGACCATAAATTCCTGGTCTCGGCCGAGGCGCGCAAGCTGCACGGCCTTTGTGCGCCCGAGGCGGAGACCTATGCCGGCGCCTCGCGCCTGGTCTCGCTGCGCGGCTCCTCCGTCGCCACCGAGGCGGCCGAGGAATCGGAGGAGAATGAGGGCGGCGCGGTGAAGGCGATCGCCCCCGATCCCCGCGGCGCGCTCGTCGCCCGTCCCACCCAGTTGCTCGACGCGATCCTCGCCGCCGGCCGCAAGGGCCTCAGCGTGCAGCGCTACAAGGGCCTCGGCGAGATGAACGCCGAGCAGCTCTGGGAGACGACGCTCGACCCGACCAACCGCGCCTTGCTCCAGGTCGAGGTCACCCAGGCCGACGTCGCCGACGAGATCTTCACCCGCCTGATGGGCGACGTGGTCGAGCCCCGCCGCGACTTCATCCAGGAAAATGCGCTGAACGTCGCCAATCTGGACGTCTAGGCCCGGCGCCCCTCAGCAGCCCAAACGAAGGCGCCGCCGCCCCGGCTGGAGCGGCGGCGCTTCGCCTGGCCGGGCAGCAACGGCCAGGCGAATTAGCGGCGGCCGTCGTTCGACGCGAAACGCTGCCGCTGGGCGAGCTGGGTCAGCCCGATAAACTCCCGCCGCAGATAATTGCCCCCGGCGCCGCGCTCGGCCAGCGCCCGCGCGTCGGCGAAGGTGAAGCCGGCGAGGTTGGTGTCGCCGCGGAGCAGCTGGCCATAGGCCGCCACGGCGACCGCGAAGGCCGTGTCGCCCGTCGGCGCCCGCGCCATGCGGATCATGCGCGCCCCCACCGGCTGCTCGATCAGCCGCGACTGGTCCTGGCCCGGCAATTTGTAGCGCAGGCGCAGGAAGGCGAGTTCGCCATTGTCGTCGCCCAGGGCCCGCCGCTGATTGCCCTCGTAGCGCCTTTGGGGCAGCCAGCCGCGCCCGCCGACCGGCACGATCTCGTAGAGCGCGGTCACCTGGTGGCCGGCGCCGATGTCGCCCGCATCGACCGCGTCATTGTCGAAATCCTCCTCGCGGAGCGCGCGGTTCTCATAGCCGATAAGCCGGTACTCGGCGACATAGGTCGGGTTGAACTCGACCTGGATCTTCACGTCATGGGCGATGGTGAAGAGCGTCGAGCTGAGCTCGTCGTCCAGCACTTTCTGCGCCTCGCGCGGGCTGTCGATATAGGCGTAATTGCCGTTCCCGTGGTCGGCGATCTGCTCCATCATCGCTTCGTTATAATTGCCCGTGCCGAAGCCCAGGGTGGTGAGCGTGATGCCGTCCGCCCGCTGCCGCTCGACCAGGTTGATCAGGGCCTCGTTGTTCGTGACGCCGACATTGAAATCGCCGTCCGTGGCGAGCACGACACGGTTGATGCCGCCGTCGATCATGTTGCGCCGCGCGACCTGATAGGCGAGCTGGATGCCCTGCGCACCGGCGGTCGAGCCGCCCGCCCTGAGCTCTTTCAGGCTCTCCACCACCGCGTCGCGGTTGGAGGTCGGCTCGAGCACCACGCCCGCCGCGCCCGCATAGACGACGATCGAGACGCGGTCGCGGGACGACAGCCGGTCCGCCAGCAAGGCCAGCGAGCATTGCACGAGCGGCAATTTGTCGGGCGAGTTCATCGAGCCGGACACGTCGACCAGGAAGACCAGGTTCGCCGCCGGCCGCTGGCTGCGCGGCAGATCATAGCCGCGCAGGCCCACGCGCAGCAGCCGGGTTTCCGGATTCCACGGCGTCGTGGTCATGTCCGTATTGACGCTGAACGGCCGCGACCGGTCCTGCGGCAGCGGATAATCGTAGCGGAAATAGTTGATCAGTTCCTCGGTGCGCACCGCACCCTCGGGCGGCATTTGGCCGTCGTTCAGCAGGCGGCGGACGTTGGAATAGGCGCCCGTGTCGACGTCGACCGAGAAGGTCGAGACCGGCTGGTCCGCGACCGCCATGACAGACGAGACCTCGCGGCCCGCATAGCGCTCGCGATTCTCGGGCGCCGGGACATAAGGCTGGCTGATACGGCCCTGCGACTGCACGGACGTGATCGGCACGTTCGATTCCAGATTGGGCCGGCGCATGCGCGTGCCCGTCACCGCGACCTCCTGGCCCGAATCGGCGCGCGCCCGGGGCTGAACCTCGCGCGGCGGCGCCGGCGGGCTGTACTGGACCTGAGGCGGCGGCGGTGCCGGCGGCGGCGGCGCATAGGCCATGCCGCCCACCCGGTTCTGGGTGCGGCCGCGGCCATAGCCGGCGCGGTCCAGGTCATAATCGCCGCCCGCCTGCAGGAAGGGCGCGCAGCGGGCGTCGGGGTCGCCCCGGTCGGGCGGCGGCAGGCGCCGGCTCCGCGCCGCGCCTTGGGCGTCGGCGGGGGCAGGGCCGATCGGGGCCGGGGGCATGCCGGTCAGAATGAGGGCCGTCATCGAAATCATGCCGACGAAACGCATCGCATCCTCCTCTCCGCAAGGGTGATGTGACAAAATCACATGATCGCGACTGAACGGCGTATGAATTGGGCTGCGAAGCCGAAACGACCCGCGGGTCTCAGCCGGCCCGGATCGCCTTCTGCACCTTCATCCGGTCGATCCAGCCGAGATGGTCGGCATTGAGCCCGGCGATCGTGCCGGGGCTAAGGCCGTAGAGCGCGGCGAGCAGGTCCAGCCGGCTTTCCGGCTTCGCCGCGGCAAGGGCCGCGGTCACATTGCGCAGCAACTCGCGCTTCTTCCAGGCCTGCTTGGCCTCGCTTTCGAACAGATCGTGCAGCGCCCCGGCCGAATAGTCGCGCTGCCGGGTCAGCAGCATCGCGTTCAGCACCGCATCGCTTAGGGTCCGCCCGGTCACCGGATGGACGAAGCCGCCGCGCAACCCGAGCTTGGCCACCCGGGCGCCACCAAGCCGCCAGAAGGCCGCGAAGTCGCCGCCATAAGGCAGCGGCCGGACCTGAACATGCTCGCCCACGGAATCGTTGGCGCAGCGCCCGCCTTTCCAGCCCCTCGCCGCGACATAGGCGTCGAGGCGCTCGCCCGCCTCCGCGTCGGGCTGGATGCGCTCGGAGACCATGACGTCACCGACCACCAGCCGGTCCTCGGTCAGCGGCACGCATTGCATGAAGCGCAGCACGCCATCCTGCGGCACCGTGGCGTCGATCAGCACCGGCCGGTCCACCCTGTGCGGCGCCGCGAAGGCATATTCGCGCTCCACCCGGGCCTCATAGAGCAATTCCAGCATGGAGAGGTTGGTGGCGCCGCGCGCGTCGATCGCGCTCTCCGCCTTCAGCTCCTCGCCGCCGTCGAGGACGAGCGCATCCTCGCGCACCGCCACCACCCTGGTGCCAAGCCGGTACTGCTTCGGGTCCAGGGTCTCGACCAGAGCCCGGTGCAGGTCGACCGCGCCGAAGCCGCTCCAGTCGATCCGGAGGTTCCGGTTCATGCCGGGGAAGGAGAGATAGATGCCTGGCCAGCGCGCGATCGCCTCGGCCCCGATCAGGCCGGCGCCGTCCCGCCCAAGCTCCGCATCGGCGAAGGTACGGATGCCGGTGCCGCCGAACGTCTCGGTCTCCTCGACGATCAGCAGCGGCACGTCCGGGCGGTGCCGGGCCATGGCAAGCGCCGCCAGCGCGCCGGCCAGGCCGCCCCCCGCGATCACGATTCCGTCCCGCCTGCCGCGCGCCATAGCCTTTGCCTTAACCCCATTTCGCCCGGGCGCGCCATGCCTGCGCCGGATGAGCCTCATTTTGGGACTGTCCGGTCGCCCATGTGAATGCGCCCCTCTGCTTGCGGCGCCCGGGGCGCGAACCTATCGTCGCGCCGGAAGCGAAGGAGGCGGGACCAGCAGCGGCGCCACCCTCAAGCTGGCCGACGGCGCGCGCATCCGCGCCGATGCGCTTCACGCCGGGCAACGCACCCGTTGAACGAGCGCCGCGAGCGGTTTAGGAACAAGGCGTGAACGAAGCGCCATCCGATCCCGCCCCGCGCAAGATCATCCATGTCGACATGGATGCCTTCTATGCATCGGTCGAGCAGCGCGACAATCCTGAGCTGCGTGGGCGACCGGTCGCGGTCGGCGGCCAGGTTCGCGGCGTGGTGACCGCCGCCTCCTACGAGGCGCGCAAGTTCGGCGTCCGCTCGGCCATGCCCTCGGTCACTGCGAAGCGCCGCTGCCCCGACCTGATCTTTGTGAAGCCCCGCTTCGACGCCTATCGCGAGGTCTCGCACCAGATCCGCGCCATCTTCCTCGATTACACGCCCCTCGTGGAGCCGCTCAGCCTGGACGAGGCCTATCTGGACGTGACCGAGGATCTGAAGGGGATCGGCATCGCCACCGCGATCGCGCAGGAGATCCGCGCCCGGATCAGGGAGGAGACTGGGCTCACCGCCTCGGCCGGCGTCTCCTACAACAAGTTCATCGCCAAACTGGCCTCGGACCAGAACAAGCCGGACGGCCTCTGCGTGATCCCGCCGTCAAAGGGGGAGGCCTTCGTGGCGACGCTCCCTGTCTCGCGCTTCCACGGCATCGGCCCGAAGACGGCGGAGAAGATGGCCCGGCTCGGCATTCACTCGGGCGCGGACCTGCGCGCCCAGAGCCTTCTCTTTCTCCAGCACAATTTCGGCAGCTCGGGCGACTATTATTTCAATCTCGCCCGCGGCATTTGCCACCGCCAGGTGAAGCCGAACCGCCCCTATAAGTCGATCGGCGCCGAGGACACCTTCCTCGAGGACCTGACCGACGGCGACGCTCTGATCGCCGAGCTGGACCGGATCAGCCAGACCGTCTGGCGCCGCATCGACGACAAGGCGATCAAGGGCCGGACCGTGACCCTGAAGGTCAAATATCGCGACTTCCAGATCATCACCCGGGCGAAAAGCCTCGACCGCAACGTCGCGGGCCGCGAGGAATTCCTGGCGCTCGGCGTGACGCTGCTCCGCTCGATCCTCCCGGTCGCGAAGCCCGTCCGACTCATCGGCCTGACTCTCTCCAACCTCACCGAAAGCCCTGACCGCGACGATCTCGAGCCCGAGGAACTGGCGCTGGAGCTGCCGCTCTGATGTGCAACGATTATCGCCTGCTGGAGCGCGTGCCCGCAGAGACGCTCTTCCCTTATGTCATCGCGCCCGAGGGCATTCCCAATTTCCAGCCGCGCGAGGATATAAGGATCACCGACCGCGCGCCGATCCTTCGCGCCCCACCGGGCAACAATGACTCGCGGCCCGGCGCCGTCGAGCTGGTCCAGCGCCGCTGGTCCTGGCCCGGCCCGGGCGGCAAGCCGGTCTACAATTACCGTTCCGACGGCCGCGACTTCCCCAAGGGCCGCTGCATCATCCTCGCCGACGGCTTCTACGAGTTCACCGCGCACAGCGACCCGAAATCGAAGCGGAAGCACAAATGGCTGTTCACGCTGAAGGATCATGACTGGTTCGGCATTGCCGGCCTCTGGCGGCATGACGCCGGCATCGGCGAGGAGGCCTTCACCATGCTGACCATGGACCCGCACCCGGACGTCGCCCCGTATCACAATCGGGGCATCCCGATCCTCGGCAAGGACGACATGGCCCGCTGGCTGGACCCGGCCATTCCCTCGCGGGACTTGCTCGGGCCGCTGCCAGCGGGCTCGCTCGTGGTGACGCAAATCGCCTAGGCGGCGTTCGCCACCCAATTGCCGTGAAAGCCCGGCGGGATACGGTGCGGGATCTTCACGCTCGCCACCGGCTCACCCTCGAAATCCCGGGCATCGAGGATGACCAGCTCGGTGGTCTCGTCGTTGAGGTCGATGACCAGCCCGATCAGCCAGCCCTCATCCTCCGCCGCCTCCGCATGCGCCGGCACGAAGACGAACTCGCCCGGATGGCGGCCCGGCCCGAAATCATGGGCCTGGCGCGTGCCGACCTCAAGATCGTGCTTGTAGAGGCCCTGGCCGAGAAAGGCGCCGCCCATCGCCATCGTATAGGCATAGCGATAGGGCAGGCCGAACAGCCGCTCGTCCTGGCGCGGGAATTCCTGCGGGGTGGCGTCGAGCACGCGCCGCGCGACCGCCCGCGTCTCCGGGTCGATCGTCCAGCGCTCCAGCCCGGTCCGCTGCGAATCCGGCCCGGACCTGCTGTCCGAAAACATCCGGTCGTGCACGGCGACATCGAGGATCACTGTCCCGTCCGCCGCGTCAAAGGCGTTGACCACATGGAAGACGTAGCAGGGCTCGGCCTCTGCCCAGATCACATCCTCCGCCGCGCCCTCGCGAGGCAGCAGGCCGATCCGCGCCTGATGCGAAGGGTTCCAGCGATAGGGGAAGCCGTGGCCCGCCATCGCGCTCTCCATGGAGAAGGTGACCGGCAGATCGAGGATGATCGCGAAGCGCCCGGTGATCGCGCAGTCATGGATCATCGGGCCATGCTCGACCGGGATCTCCACCTCGCGCCGCACCTGGCCCGCAGGCGCCGCCACGACATAGCGGATCGCATGGGGGTTCATGGCGTCATAGCAGATGCCGTGCATCTCGCCGGTCAGCGGGTCGACATGGGGATGGGCGGTGAAGCTGCCATGCAGGCCGCCGTCCAGGTCGGTGTAGCGCAGGGTCTCCAGCGTCTCGCCAATCTCCACCGGGGTGCTGCCCGCCTCGACCAGAGCCAGGGTCCGGGCCCCAAAGCCGATGATGTTGGTGTTCACATTGTCGGCTCGATGGCGCGGCCCCTCCGTGCGCGGTTCGCCGAGCGCCGTCGTCACCCGTTCGGAGCGCACCCAGCGGTTCCGGTACCAGAGCGCCTTGCCCTGCTCGATGCGCAGGCCGTGGATCATGCCGTCGCCGGTGAACCAGTGATAATATTCCGGGTCCGCCGCCATCGGGTTCGGCCCGATGCGCAGATAGCGCCCGTCGAGCGCCGCCGGGATCGTGCCGGTGACCGGCAAATCCTCGATCGTCAGCTCGCCGGTCATCGGGGCGTGGGCGCCGGTGAGGAAGGGATTGGGCGTGGCCGCCCTGGTCTCGGGGGTCTCGGCCGTTTCCGGCCTTGCCATCGTCTGTGTGTCCGTGCTTGTCATCGTCCGACTCGCTTGCTAGATGTTGATGGCGTTAACATACCTCGAAAGATAACAGTGTCAACATCGAAAAATTATCATCATGGCGATTTGCGCGCGGCGGCGATCCACGCAGGGCTCGAGCTGCTGGAAGAACGGACCGCCGACGATCTCGGCCTGCGCGAGGTGGCGCGCGCCGTCGGGGTCAGCGCGACCGCGCTCTACCGTCATTTCCCGGACAAGGCCGCTTTCCTGCGCGCGCTCGCCAATGAGGGGTTCCAGCAGCTGGCCGAGGCGCAGCGCCGCGCGGCCGAGGCGGCGGGGGGCGGCGAGGCCGGCTTCGGCGCGACCGGCCGGGCCTATGTCCGCTTCGCGCTCGACAATCCGGCCCTGTTCCGCCTGCTCTTCTCGGCGGCGATCCCGGCCGACGATCCGTTCAACCGGCGGCCCGAGGACATGCCCGAGGCGTTCCGCATGCTGTGGGACAATGCCGCCCGCCTCGCCCCGCCCGATTCCGGCCCGGACGCGGCGCCCCTGATCGCGCTCGAGGCCTGGGCCCTCGTCCACGGCCTCGCCGTCCTGATCCTCGACGGCCAGATCCCGCGCAACGACGCCTTGATCGACGCGATGCTGAGCAAGGGGCCGGGCGCAACCTGCTAGAAAGCGTCCGGATCGTCGGCCATCCGGGCGCGGTGATAGCGGCTCTGATAATAGAGAATGAGCAGCAGGTTCAGCCAACCCAGGGCCATCACCCCGAAGCCGATCGGCTTGAGCGGCCCGGTAACGCCCGCGCGCTGCGCATAGATGACGATGCCCGTGCCGGCGAGGACCAGCAGGAAGCCGAGCAGCCGCGGCACCCGCATCAGGCGTCGCACCTCCTTCTTGTAGGCGGCGCGCTCCACCGGGTCGTCGAGATTGGGCGGTCCGCGCTTTTCCATGCCCGCCGCCCTAGCGCGCCGCCCCGCTTCGGGCTAGACGGGGCCATTCCCCGGGGGACCGCTGCATGCGCGGTTGAGAGGAAGGCAGCAGCCTTCGACCCGCCGAACCTGATCCGGCTGACACCGGCGTAGGGAGGGAGAAACGGATCCTGAGCTTGTCGATGGGCCGTTCTCCTTCCGAGAAGGAGAAACTGACGATGGCCGATATCCCCGCCCGCACCGAGCTCAAGGTCACCACCGGCCCGATCCGCGGCTCCCGCAAGATCCATGTCGGCGCGCTGGGCGTGGCAATGCGCGAAATCGACCTCGAGCCCTCGTGCGGCGAGCCGCCGCTGCGCGTCTATGATTGCTCCGGCCCTTACACCGACCCGGCCGCCAGCATCGACATCATGGCCGGCCTGCCCGAGCTGCGCCGCGACTGGATCCGCGCCCGCGGCGACGTCGAGGAGGTGCTGCAGCGCGAGGTCCGCCCCGAGGACAATGGCCACTTGCCTGCAAGCCGACTCCCCGGCCGCACCGACCAAGCGGCAGCGCAGGGCGGCAACAAAGACTCCGGCGTCCAGCCCTTCCCGAACGTCCGCCGCAAGGTCCTCCGCGCGCAGCCCGGCGCGAACGTCTCCCAGATGCACTATGCCCGGAAAGGCATCATCACCCCCGAGATGGAATATGTCGCCGTCCGCGAAAACCTTGGTCGCGAGCAACTTGCCGTCCAGGCCCGCGACGGCCAGGATTTCGGCGCCGCCATCCCCGATTATGTCACGCCCGAATTCGTCCGCGACGAGGTCGCCCGCGGCCGCGCCATCATCCCGAACAATATCAACCACCCCGAATCCGAGCCGATGGCGATCGGCCGCAATTTCCTGGTCAAGATCAACGCCAATATCGGCAACTCGGCCGTCGCCTCCGACGTCGCCGCCGAGGTCGACAAGATGGTCTGGGCGATCCGCTGGGGCGCCGACACGGTGATGGACCTCTCCACCGGCCGCAACATCCACGACACGCGCGAGTGGATATTGCGCAACTCACCCGTGCCGATCGGCACCGTCCCCATCTACCAGGCGCTGGAGAAGGTCGGCGGCATCGCCGAGGAGCTGACCTGGGAGATCTATCGCGACACGCTCATCGAGCAGGCCGAGCAGGGCGTCGACTATTTCACCATCCATGCGGGCGTCCGCCTGCCCTACATCCCGATGACCGCGAAGCGCGTCACCGGCATCGTCTCCCGCGGCGGCTCGATCATGGCGAAATGGTGCCTCAGCCACCATCAGGAGAGCTTCCTCTACACCCGCTTCGACGAGATTTGCGAGATCATGAAGGCCTATGACATCGCCTTCTCGCTCGGCGACGGCCTGCGCCCCGGCAGCATCGCCGACGCCAATGACGAAGCCCAGTTCGCCGAGCTCCACACTCTGGGCGAGCTCACCCGGATCGCCTGGCGCCACGACGTGCAGGTGATGATCGAGGGCCCCGGCCATGTGCCGATGCACAAGATCAAGGCCAATATGGACAAGCAGCTCGAAGCCTGCGGCGAGGCGCCTTTTTACACATTGGGGCCGCTCACCACCGACATCGCCCCCGGCTACGACCATATCACCAGCGCGATCGGCGCCGCGATGATCGGCTGGTTCGGCACGGCGATGCTCTGCTACGTCACCCCCAAGGAGCATCTCGGCCTGCCCGACCGCGACGACGTGAAGGTCGGCGTCGTCACCTACAAGCTCGCCGCCCATGCCGCGGACCTCGCCAAGGGCCACCCGGCCGCGAAGCTGCGCGACGACGCCCTCAGCCGCGCCCGCTTCGAGTTCCGCTGGCGCGACCAGTTCCACCTCAGCCTCGATCCCGACACGGCCGAGCAATATCACGACCAGACGCTCCCGGCGGAGGGCGCCAAGACCGCCCATTTCTGCTCCATGTGCGGGCCGAAATTCTGCTCGATGAAGATCACGCAGGAAGTCCGCGATTTCGCCGCGAAGCAGAATCAGGGCGCCGATTCCTTCCTCGCCGCAACTCCGGCCCGGAACGGGGAGGGGGACCGTTCGGCGCAGCCGAATGGTGGAGGGGGCGACGCAGGCCTGTCCGGCGAAGCCCTCGCCGAAGCCGAGGCCGGCATGGCCGAGATGAGCAAGGTCTTCCGCGAGACCGGCAGCGAGCTCTACATGGGCGCCGGCGGGCGGGAGCACGATTGATTCAGGCACGCGCGACATGACGCCGCCCTCGCGCTGGCAGCGCTTCCGGCGGCGCTTCCTCGGCAAGGCCAGCCTGTGGGGCCTGTTGCCGATCGTCGTGGCGCTGCTCGGCAGCGCCGCGCTGAACATCGCCTATACGCGCTCGCTCGCCTCGACGCGCGCGCTCGTCTCGCATTCCCTGCGCGTGAACACCGCGATCAACGATGTCATGTCGACGATGCAGGATATCGAGACCGGCCAGCGCGGCTATCTGATCACCGGCGATGCGGCCTACCTTGCCCCCTACCGCAGCGCGCTGGCCGCGATCGAGCCGAACAGCGTGCGCCTGCAGGCGCTGGTGCGCGACAATCCCGGCCAGGGCGAGCGCATCGCGCGGGCGCGCCTGCTGGGCCGCCGCAAGCTCGCCGAAGTGAACGCCACGATCGCGGCGATGCGGACAAGCGGCTTCGCCGCGGCGCGCGCCCTGGTCGTGAGTGACGAGGGCAAGCGGACCATGGATTCGTTCCGCGCTGTCATCATGGAGATGCGCCGCGCGGAGGAAGGGCTGATGGCGGACCGCGTGGCCGCGGCGCACGCCGCCGAGCGCCGCCTGATCCTCGTCGTCCTGCTCGGCATCGCCCTCGCCCTCACCGCGCGCGTGCTCGCGTTCCTCGTCCAACTGCGCGTGCGACGGCGCAAACCGCGGGAGCGGCAGGCGGGGATTACGGTGACAGGGCGCTAAAGGAATATTCCTCCATGCCTCAGTCCCTCGCCCACATCGCCCTCGTCGTCCGCGACTATGACGAAGCCATTGCCTGGTTCACCACCATCCTCGGCTTCACCCTGGTCGAGGACACCTACCAGCCCGAGCAGGACAAACGGTGGGTCCTCGTCGCCCCGCCCGGCGCGCCGCCCGGCGGCGCCTCGCTCCTCCTCGCCCGCGCCTCGACCCCCGAGCAGGAGGCCTTCATCGGGGATCAGGCCGGCGGCCGGGTCTTCCTGTTCCTGCGAACCGACGATTTCGACCGGGACTTTGCAGCGATGACCGCCAAAGGCGTCGCCTTCGTCCGCCCGCCGGTGGCGCAATCCTATGGCAAGGTCGCGGTCTTCCTCGATCTCTATGGCAATCGCTGGGACCTGGTTCAGTTCGCCGCCCCTTGAGTACAACCGCGCTTGCCGTAATTTGCGCGCGTCCGCCGCGATCCCGCGCGGCCTTGTGGAGGAGCGCGCGAGGTGACGGCCGATCATTGCCCCGATTTCGATTTTCAACAGGGTCGCTGGACCGTGAAGCACCGCCGGCTCAAGGTGCGCCTCGCCGGCTGCACCGAATGGGAGACGTTCGACGGCACCAGCGAGCAACGCCCGCTGCTCGGCGGCAATGGCAATATCGAGGACAATCTGCTCCATCTGCCGGATGGCGACTATCGCGCGGTCGCGCTTCGCTCCTGGGATGCGGCCACAGGCGACTGGGCGATCTGGTGGCTCGACGACCGCAATCCCCACGCGCTCGACGTGCCGGTCGTCGGCCGGTTCGAGGACGGCGTCGGCCGCTTCTACGCGGACGACCGACATGACGGGCGCCCGGTCCGCCTTCGCTTTCTCTGGCTCGGCGCCGATACCGGCACCCCGCGCTGGGAGCAGGCCTGTCGGACGACGGCGGGAAAAGCTGGGAAACCAACTGGACCATGGATTTCAGCCGGGCGTAGCCGGCCGCCATCTGCGCGCCACACATCCGGACCGGATCGAATTCCCCTCCCAATGTAGGATTATTTCTGTCCTAAGCTGGGGATGACCGACTCTCCTCAACGCCAGCACCGCCAGGTGCCCGCTTTCACCCCCGTCCCGCTCCGCTATCGCGCCGATGGCTGGACGCCCCTCCGCCAGGCCGCCTTCCTCGCCGTGCTGGCGGGAACGCATTGCGTGTCCGCGGCGGCGCGGGCGGTCGGCATGGGCCGGGAGAGTGCCTATAGGCTGCGCGGCAAGCCGGGTGCCGAGAGCTTCGCCGCGGCCTGGGACAAGGTGCTCGCGACTCCGGGTGAGTCCCGGATGTCCACACATGACCTGCTCTGGCACCGGCTGGAATATGGCAAGATCCGCCCGGTCATGCGCCGCGGCCGCTGCGTCGGGGTCCGTGCAAGTCCCGACAATGACGCGGTAATCACCCTCTACAAGCGGGAGATGCGCCGCCGCCGCACCCTTCGCCGGCTGGACCCGGGGTCATGACCGAGTTTTCCGGGGGTCCAGTGTCACTTGTGGCCTTTCACGCCTCGATGGCGCCCCGGTCGGCGCGCACAGAAAAAGGGGCGCCCGCGCGGGGCGCCCCTTCTTCACCGGCGTGTCGCTCAGAAGCGGACGCCGAGGCCCACGGCGACGTGGCGCCGCTGCAGGTTGATGCCCTCGAACCGGCCGTAATCCGCATAATTGATCTCGGCGAGGCCGTAGACGTTGCGGTTCAGTTTGAGGTTGATGCCGATCGCGCCCTGGATGCCGCCGTCGCTCTCCGAGACGCTGACATTGCCGCTGGTCGCGGTGAAGCGGATCCGGGCATAGCCGAGCTTGCCGTAGATCAGGGTGCGGCCGCCGGCGACGAAGCCGACGCGCAGGCCCGCGCCGAGATTGCCGTCCTCGCTGAGGCAGTCGGCACCGTCGCACAGGTCGACGCTGGAAAATTCGTACGTGGCATAGGGGCCCATCACGACATTGTTGCCGACGCGCAGGTCGAAGCCGGCCTCGCCGCCATAGGAAACGGCGCTACCGATCTTGTAGACGTCATTGTCGTCGCTGACGGTCGGCGTCTCATAGCCGAGCCGCGCCTCGAGGCGGACGCCGTCGAAATTGCCGGCGGGCGCCAGCGGCGCCGCATCCTGGGCCACGGCAACGCCGGGCACGCACACAAAGGCCGCAAAAGCGGCCAGATACTTGTTCATATTTCCCCCAAAGAAGGCTTTGAAAATCCCAATCCCGACAGGACGTTAGGCTGGGCGGTGAGCCTCCTAGGGAGCAATCGGGCGGCCGTCAATCGTCAGGCGCGGCGCGCCTTTCGGGCGGATCAGACCCCCGGCGCCCAGCCCGGCGGCGCCAGTTCGAAACCGGCGAAATCGAAGGCCGGCGAGACGATGCAGGAGACCAGGGCCCAGCCTTGGTCGGCTGTCGCCGCCTGCCAGTGGCCGGCCGGAATGCGTTGCTGCGGCACCTCGCCGGCCAGCACGTCCGGACCCAGCCGCACGTGCTCGACGGGCCCCGCATCGCTCGCGGCGATCCCCAGCTGCAACGGGCTCCCCGCGTGGAACAACCAGAGCTCGGTCGCGTCCACCTTATGCCAGTGCGAGCTTTGCCCGGCTTCGAGCAGGAACAATATCGCCGTCGCGCTGCCGCGCCCGCCGTCCGGCGCTGCCGCGCGCCAGGTCTCGCGATACCAGCCGCCTTCCGGGTGCGGTGCGAGGTCGAGGGCGGCGATCAGGGCGCGGGCGTCAGCCATCGCCTTGCTATATCTCGCCTGCCCGCAGTCGGGAACGGCCGGGGCGTCAACGCAAGAAAAAAGGGCGCCCCGAGGGGCGCCCTTCGAGTCACCGATCGGGAGACCGGTTTACATGCCGACCGTGTTGGCCTCGACATTGTTCGCCGTGCTGCGGCCGTCGCGAACGGCGTCGGCGGCGTTGCTGCCGGCATCGCGCACGGCATCCGCGCCATTGTTGAGATTGTCGGCCGCCTGGCCGGTGCTGGCATTGTCCGCCATCGCTTCCATATTGTCGGCGACATTCTCGGCGGCGGCCTCGATATTGTCCGCCTTGTTTTCGGTGGCGGAGCGGTTGCACGCGCCGAGCGAGACGAGGCAGGCCACGGCGGCGAGCTTCAACACAGTTTTCATAAGGCTTTACCCCTTTGGAACAGGACGGGGCGCCCTGGCCTGTGCCCGACGCCCCGGATGCTGCGAAAAATACATCCGAGGGCGAGAAAGCCTGCCATCGGCAAAAGGTTCCATCGCGACGGCTCGGTCCGCCGCATTTAGCGCGGCCTTAACCCCTTGGCGCATAGGATGCGCGCGCACATGACGGGACATATCGGATGAGCTTTTCCTTCTCGGATTTCTCGGCCTCGCTGAAGGCCGGCCACCGCATGACGGCGGAGGACGTGCTCGCCGTGCGCCGCGCCATCTGGCCCGACGGCAAGGTCTCCGACGCCGAGGCCGGTCTGGTCTTCGATCTCAACCGCCAGATCGCCGAGCCCACGCCCGAATGGCGCGATTTCTTCATCGACGCGCTCACCGACTATGTCGTCAACCAGAAGGCGCCGCGCGGCTATGTCGACGAGGCCAATGCCGCCTGGCTGAGCGCCGAGGTCGACCGCGACGGGGAGCCGGTCAGCCGGCTCGAGGTCGAACTGGTCGTGAAGGTGATCGAGCGGGCTTTGAACTGCCCCGCCGGCCTGCGCAGCTGGGCGCTCGCCCGGATCGAGGAATCCGTGGTGCGCGGCTCCCGCGCGGTGGACGCCGACGAATGCCGCCTGCTCCGCCGTCTGGTCTTCTCCCCCGGCGGCGAGGGCGCTCTGGTCGTCGGCCAGGACGAGGCCGAGGCTTTGTGGCGACTGAAGGATGCCTGCGTCGGGTCCGACAATGCCCCAGAATGGAAGCTTCTCTTCGTTCAGGCCCTGGGCAATCACCTGCTCGCCTGGTCCTCCTACAAGCCGCTGGAGCGGGAGGAGGCCGCGCGGCTGGAAGCCTTCGTCAATGACGACCGCAGCTCCCTGCGCGGCTTCTTCTCCCGCATGCGCGGCGCCAATCCGCTGGCCGAGGCGACGAAATTGTTCGGGGAGAAGCCCGGGGTCGATCATGCGGCCCGGCTCGCCGCGGCCGAGGCGGTGACCGAGGAAGAGCAGAATTGGCTCGACGCCAGGGTCAATGCCGACGGGACGCGTGATCCCTATGAGGAGGCCCTGTTGGCCTTCGTCGAGGCTGAAAAAAGGGGCTAGGCCTCGGCCGGCAGCGCCCAGTCTATGGGTGCCAGGCCCCGGCTCTCCAGAAAGGCGTTCGCCTGGGAGAAATGGCGGCAGCCGAAGAAGCCGCTATGCGCCGAGAGCGGGCTCGGGTGCGGCGCCTTCAGCACCAGGTGGCGGCCGCCTTTGTCCAGGCTGTCGATCTGCGCCGCCTTCTTCTGGGCGTAACTGCCCCAGAGCAGGAACGCGATCGGGCTCTCCTGCGCGTTTACCGCGGCGATCGCTGCATCGGTGAACCGCTCCCAGCCCCGGTCGCGGTGCGACGCCGCCTGGCCCATGCGCACCGTCAGCACGCTGTTCAGCAGCAGCACGCCCTGTTTCGCCCAATGCTCCAGAAAGCCATGCCGCGCCGGCGCGATCCCGAGATCGCTCTTCATCTCCTTGTAGATGTTGACCAGGCTCGGCGGGATCGGCGTCCCCGGCGTCACGCTGAAGCACAGTCCATGCGCCTGCCCCGGCCCATGATAGGGATCCTGCCCCAGGATCACGACCCGAACTTGCCCCAACGGCGTCAGGTCCATCGCCCGGAAATACTCGCTGCCCTTGGGAAAGATACGCTGCCCCGCCGCCTTCTCCGCGACGAGGAAGTCCTTCAGCCCCATCATATAAGGCTGCTCGAACTCCACCCCCAGCGCCGCGAGCCAGCTTTCGTGCAGCTTCACGCTCATCGGCCCAGCAGTTCCAGTGTCCGCTCATCGCGCACGCCCGCGTAAAACACCTCCAGCGCCTCCGCAAAAAACCCCGGCGCCTCCGCCACCGCCTCGAACAGGGTCAGCGAGGAGCGCAATTTGAGCGCGTCGATCCCGCCGAGGATAGCCTCCGCGCTTTCGCCCTCATGCGCCAGCATCGCCGCCACCCCTTCGCGGAGCCGCCCGCCGAGCAAAGGGTCCGCCAGATAAGCCCGCGCTTCGTCCGCCGAGGCGATCGCGTAATGGACCGCCATCGGGCTGGACCCGAGTCCGGCCAGCTGCGGAAAGATGAACCACATCCAGTGGCTCTGCTTGCGCCCGGCCTTCAGCTCGGCGAGCGCCGCGGGCCAGGCTTCGGCTTGCGCCTCGACGAACCGCCCTAGATCGCAGCCGGTCATGGTCACCTTTTGAGCGGAATCGGGTCCGGCCGCTCCCCGGCCGCCCGCGCCTCGGCCAGCCTGGCGCCCTCGGCCGCCAGCAGGTCGAAGAGCTGGTCCGGATTCTGCCAGCGCAAAGCGGCCGCAAAGGCCTCCCGCCCCTCCGCGACCAGGATCTCGCGCTTCCCTGTCGCCAGTCCTTCCAGGATCTGCCGCGCGCACTCGGCCGGCTCAAGTCCCGCGTCGATATTGGCATCCGAATCGCCCCGCGCACTGCCGTCCGCCTGCAGCGCATTCTCCGCGACATTGGTGCGCACCGAGCCGGGCAATACGTTCACCACGCGCAACCCGTAAGCCTGCTCGACTTCGGCCCGGAGCG
>Ga0268266_10001866_pt1 | contig 23816 bp, 21 predicted proteins | sample KBSS13metaG_FD_190356 | JGI IMG/M metagenome (GOLD analysis project Ga0268266, IMG submission 190356) | Switchgrass rhizosphere microbial communities from Kellogg Biological Station, Michigan, USA - KBS S1-3 metaG (SPAdes) (version 2) | ecosystem: Host-associated > Plants > Roots > Rhizosphere... | reverse complement strand
GCGCGGATCGATCTGGCCGCTGAGGTAGGCGGTGAGCCAGTAGTTCTCGTCCGTCAGGCCATCGGCGATGGCGAGTACGGTGCCCGGCGCGGCGATGTACTTGCGGTTGTCGTAGCCCAGGCCGACGCCGGCATCGAGGCGGCCGAAGCGCATCGAGTAGCTCGCCGCGATCCCGCGCGAGCGGAAGGTCGAGGAGCGGATCGCGCCCAACGCGCCGGCCAGGCAGTTGTTGCCTTCCAGCGAGGCGACGCAGCCGCCGATATTGCCGGTCACCGGGTTACGCACCGCCACGAAGTCGTCCGGCAGATTGTCGAGCAGGCGCGACAGGTTACCGCCGAAAGCCGAGATCGTGTCGTAGACCGCAAGGCTCACCGTGCGGCGGTTGTCGGGCGACCAGGTGAAGGTGCCGTTGTAGTTCATCGCGCCGTAGCGACGGCCGACGTGGGCGGTGAGCGAAGTACGCGGACTGGGGCGCCACATGACGCCCACGTCCCAGATCAGGCCATCGGTGTCGTAGGCGATCCGGCGCGGGCTGGCCTTGTCGGTGACGTAGCGGCCGTTCCTGCCGACCACGGGATTGCCCGCAGCGTCGCGCACGGCGTCGCGGCTCGACACTTCGACATCCTCGTAGCCGATCGCGCCGGTCGCCTGGACGGTGCGGCCGACCGGCACGGTGACGATGCCGCGCGCCTGCATGTCGCGCACGCGCTGGTCGAGGTTGTTGACGTCCTCCTGATAGAAACTCCCGGCCGCGCCGACGCCGACCGGAAGTACCGTGCCCGGGGCGAAACCGGCCTCGACATCGGCGATCTGGCTCACGCTCTTGTCGAACGTGTCCGGCGCGATCCCGCCGGCGAAGGAGCGGTCACGGTTGTGCGTGTCGATCTTGGTGAAGCCGGCCCGATAGTTGGCCGAAACGTCGAGATTGCCCGCGCGCGTGACCAGCGAAGGGCCACCCTGGATGGCGTAGACATCGACCGTCGCGTTGTCGCGACCGTAGTTGCCGCCCAGCCCAGCGCCGCCGCCCCGGTCGGACGCACGAGTGGCAAGCCCCGCCGCCTGCAGCGTGAGACCCGGCGCGATCGTGGTGTAGCCGCTGGCGATGCCGGAGATCGAATCGCCGTTGCCCGCCTTCTTGCCCCAGCCGTAGTGGTACTCGTAGCGCACCGAGACCGACGCGGCGTTGTTTCGCCCGGCGACCGTCGCGTCGACACCCGCCGCCACTTGCGAATACGTCACCACGTCGCTGCCGGGCGAGAGCTCGGCGTCGACGATCTGGTTGGCCTCGATGTAGGGTGTGATCACGACGCGCTTGCCGCCGCCGCGACTATCGCGCCCGCCGCGCCGTGCCTTCTTGGGGCTGAAGGTCTCGAGCTGGCTGTCGTCGCTTCCCGCCGCGTCCGCGCCGGGGCCGCCCGAGACCGCCTCGCCACCCGAGACATCGCCGTAGGCCATCGTCTGCGCCTGGGCGACGCTCGGCGCGGCAAGCGCCAGCGCCAGAGCCACGGTCGGGATCATCACGGTGCGAGGGCGGATCATCGCGCTCATCCCTTGTAGCCGTAGTACGTGCCGAAGCTGCGGCCGCTCGGGCTGAACTGCGCGCCGTTGAGCAGCAGCTGGATGTTGGGGCAGGCCGAGAGGAGTGAGACCGCATCCTCCAGCGCGCCCTGCCCAGTGCTGTCGGCGCGCACGATGACAAGCGCCTGGCCGACCAGCTTGGCGAGCTCGGCCGCCGGCGTGGCGGCGAGCGCGGGCGGCGAATCGAAGATCACCATGCGGTTGGGCGCGCCCTGGGTCAGCCGGTCGAGCACCGTCGCGGCGCGCGCGGAGGCGAGGTATTCGCTGTCGTTGGTGGTGGTGTCGCCCGCCGGCAGGACCCACAAGCCCGGGATGTCGGTGCCGAGCACGAAATCGGCGACGTCGGCCCTCTCGTCCATCAGCGCATCCATCAGCCCGGGACCGCCCGAAAGCCCGAGCGCGGAGAGGATCGAGGGCTTGGCGAAATCGGCATCGACGAGGAGCACGTCGCCGTCCTTTTCCGCCGCGATCGAAAGCGCGAGATTGGTGGCGCAGTAAGTCTTCCCCTCGCCCGGATGCGGCGAGCAGATCAGCGCGCGCTGGGCCTTGGCCCCGGCATTCTGGCGCCGCATCTCGCCCGCTTGCAGCAGAACCTGACGCTTGACCATGCGGAACTCCTCGAGGAGCGCGGTGACCGAGCCTTCCGGCACGATCAGACCGTTCTCGAGCAGGCGCTCACGGTCGATCTCCAGCTTGCGCTTGGGGAAGATCGCGGGGATCTGGGCCGGCGTGGGTTCGGGCGCCACGGCAGCGAGGCGCGGAGCCGGGACGGCAGGCGCGGGCTCGGCCACCGGTTCGAACTGCGTGCGCGGATTGGGCGCGGGCGCAGGCTGCGCGGGCCCCGGCGCGACCGCTGCGACGGCGGGCTCGCTGGCCTGCGGTCGCACCTCGCGAACCGAGCGCGGCTTGACGACCGGTGGCAGCGGCGGCGGCTTGATGCCGCGGCGAAAGTCGAAGCGTTCAGCCGCGCGCTCGATCAGCGAGGCGCCGGGCTCGGCCTGGTCGTCGGGGACGGGGATCTTGCTCTGATCGGTCATGCTATCGCCTCAGGCCACCATGCCGCGCTGGATGAATTCGATCGCCAGCAGCAGCACGAACAGGCCGGCGAGCGCGGCGGTGGCTCCGTACCAGAGCTTGAGCCGCTTGCGGCGCAGCCGGCGGGCGCCATCGGTCAGGCTCTGCGATATCGTGCCTAGCACCGGCAGGCCGGTCGCCCGCTCGAGCCCCGCGGCCGTGGCGAAGGTGGAGCGCAGCTTGCCCATGCCGAAAGCCGCACCGGCGCCGCCGACGATGCCGACCACCAGCACGCCCAGCAGCAGCACGGGGCGATTGGGCGCGACCGGCTTCCTCGGCGTGGTCGGCGGATCGACGACTTCGAACTTCACCGCCTCGCGGTCGGACTTGATCTCGCCACGCAGGCGCAGTTCCTCGCGGTCCTGCAGGAGCTTGTCGTACTGCTGGCGCAGCACATCGTAGTCGCGATTGATCTTCTGCGCCTCGGCGGCGGCCTCGGGATTGTCGAGCGTCTGCGCGGTCAGCTGGGCGATGTCGGACTGCAGCGCGGCCCGACGCGAAGTCAGCGCCTGGACGTTCGCCTCGCGGTCGGCGCGGATCGAGATGAGCGAGCTGTACGCCGGATTGGGCACGCCAACGCCCGCCGCCGCCTCGCGCGCGGCGGGAGACTTGAGCGCGGCGACCTGGTTGCGCGCGGCGATCACGTCGGGATGATTCTCGGTCAGGCCCCGGGCGCGCATGGCGGAAAGGTCGGCCTCGGCCTGAGCCAGCGAAGTGCCGGCACCGCCCGCTCCGCCGGGCATCGTCTTGGGCGTGCCGGAAAGCTGTCCGTCGATCGCGGCGAGCGCGCTCTGCGCGGCGGCGAGGTCGGCATCGATCCCGCGCAATTCGTTGCGCTCCGATTCGAGCCGCTGCGTACTGGCAGCGCCGCCGGCGGCCATCTCGGGATGCTGTTGCTCGAACACGCGGCGGCGGTTCTCGGCCGCTTCGAGTTCCTTCTCGCGCTGGGCGAGCTGCGCGTTCACGAACTCGAGCGTCTCAGTCATCTCGCCGCGGTTGCCGGTGAGGTTCTCCTCGCGGAAGATGTCGATCAGCTTCTGCGCGATCTGCTGCGCGGCCCGGGCGTTCTCGGCGTCCGAGAGCGAGCCGTCGTTCGAGACCGCGGTGATGTTGAACAGGTTGTCCTGCTCGTTCACCACCTTGATGTTGTCGCCCAGCCGCAGGACGGCCGCTTCCATCGCCTTGGACGAGGTGATCCGGTCCCCCAGCTGCGTGGCGCGGACGACCTTTTCCAGGTTGATCGCGCTGGTCAGCGTCTGACGGATGCGCTCAATGTCCCGCTTGCGGTCGTTGACGTCGATGCCGACCTGCTGGGCCAGCGGATCGTCGAGCTGGATGAAGATTCGCGCCTGCGATTCGTAGCTGTTGGGGATCAGCGCCACCACCAGCCAGCCGAGCAGGCAGATGCCCCAGGCGACGGCGAGCGCCAGCCACTTGCGGTGCCAGACGCTGTGGACCGCCGCCAGGGCCTCTTCGTAGATCGAGTTCATCGCTGGTCTGTCCCCGCCACGCTCAGAACATGCTTTCGGGGATGATGATCACGTCGCCCGGGTTCAGCATGACGTTGGCCTTGCTGTCGCCCTTCTTGAGCAGATCGCCCAGGCGCACCTGGTACTCGGTCTGCTTGCCGGTCGTCTTGTCGAAGCGGATGAGCCGCGCCTTGTTGCCCGCCGCGTACTCGGACAGGCCGCCGACCGCGATCATCGCGTCGAGCAGCGTCATGTTGGCGCGATAGGGAATCGAGGCCGGCTTCTCGGTCGCGCCGACGACGCGCACTTGCTGGCTGAAGGTGCCTGCGAACTTGTCGACGATGACCGAGACCAGCGGCTCCTGGATGTAAGTCGAGAGCTGCAGGCGGATGTCCTCGGCCAGCATCGCCGGCGTCTTGCCGACGGCGGGCATGTCCGAGATCAGCGGCGTGGTGATGCGCCCGTCGGGCCGGACCTGGACCTTGGCGCCGAGCTCGGGATTGCGCCACACGAAGATCGTCAGCTCGTCGAGCGGGCCGATCACGTATTCCTCTCCCGGCCCCTCCTGCATCGAGACGAACGAGGCGGACGGCAGCTGCGGCCCGCTCGCGGTCGAGCAGCCGGTCAGGACGAGGCTGGCCATCGCGCTGCCGGCAAGCAGTCGGGCGAGGCGTTCGTTCGGCATGCACATATCCTGCGTTGCGCCGCCTGCCCTTCAAGGACGCGGCCGATTTCAGCCTCCGCTATCCCTTCAAAGGGTGAATATTAGGTTAGGGAAAAGCCTGCTGTGAGGTCTGGTCCCGGATCGGGACAGCTGATGTTTCGCAAGTTAAGCGCTGTATTTTCTGTCCTTCAACCTCGGTGGGAAGCGTGGCGGAGCACGCGAAGCTTGTAGAGGTGCGTGACGGGACCACGGTCTAAACCGAGAGCGCACCCCCATCCAACTTCGGCTAGTTCGCTGACGCTCACGAGCCTTCGTATCCTTCCCCCATCGAGGGGAAGAAAAGGTGAGCTCGCTACCGCAAATCCTTCCCCCTTGATGGGGGAAGGATACGAAGGCTTGGCAGCTCGCTGCCTAGCCGCAGTTGGATGAGGGTGACTCTCGGTTTACGCCAACCCCGCAGCCAACCCCGCCCGCCTACACCAGCATCTCCACCGCCGGCCCCTGTCCCAGGAACGTCGCCGGGCTGGCGCTGGCACCGTAGGCTCCGGCGCAGAAGACGGCGACGAGGTCTCCGGGCTCGGCGTGCGGGAAGCCGGCCTTGTCGGCCAGGCGGTCGAGCGGGGTGCACAGGCAGCCGACCACGCTCGCCTCTTCTGCCGGTTCGGCATCGTAGCGGGTGGCGATGGCGACGGGGTAGTTGCGGCGCACGACGGTGCCGAAGTTGCCCGAGGCGGCAAGCTGGTGGTGCAGGCCGCCGTCGGTGATGAGGAAGACTTCGCCGTGGCTCACCTTCCGGTCGACGATCCGCGTGATGTAGACGCCCGCTTCGCCGACCAGGTAGCGGCCGAGCTCGATGCAGAACGCGGTCTCCTGCAAGGGATCGGGCAGCGCGGCGAAGCGCTCCGCCAGGCGGCTGCCGACAAGGTCGAGGTCGACGGGCCTGTCGCCGGGGAAGTAGGGGATGCCCATCCCACCGCCCAGATTGCAATGCGGCAGGGCAAGGCCGCTCTCCTCGGCGAGGTGCGCTGCAAGGTCCAGCGCCTGGGCTTGCGTGTCGGCGATGGCCTCTGCGTCGAGCGCCTGACTGCCGGCGAAGATATGGAAACCACGCCAGTGCGCGCCGCTCGCCGCGATCTCGCGTGCGAGGGCTGGGACGCGCTCGGCATCGAGGCCGAATTGCTTGGCGCCGCCGCCCATCTTCATGCCCGAGCCCTTGAGATCGAACGCGGGATTGACGCGGATCGCGAGGCGGGGCGTGATGCCGAGCTTGTCCGAGATGACGAGCGCCCGGCGCGCCTCGGCCTCGCTTTCGCAGTTGAGAGTAACCCCGGCCGCAATCGCCGCTTCCAGCTCCCGGTCGCGCTTGCCGGGACCGGCGAAGCTGACGCGATCGGCGGCAATGCCGGCCTGTCGCACCAGCGCCAGTTCCCCGCCCGAGGCGATGTCGAACCCGTCAACGAGGCCGGAGAACAGCTCCAGCACCGGGCCGAACGGATTGGCCTTGACCGCGTAGTGCAGCGCCAGCCGCTCGGGCATCGCGGCGCGCAAGGCGGCGACGCGCTGGCGAATGAGGTCGGCGCTGTAGAGGAACAGCGGCGTGTCTCCAGCCTCCTCGACCCACGCGGTCACGGGCCGCCCGGCCACGGCAAGCACCCCGTCGATCGCCGAAAAGCCCGGCGGGATCGGCCCGAGTGGCTTCATGCGGGCACCTGTCCGGCGAGTTCCCGCTGCAGGCCGGTGCGGTCGATCTTGCCGTTGGGGCCGACGGGCATCGCCTCGCGCCAGTGGATCACGCGCGGCTGCATGAAGTTGGGAAGATCCTGCGCCAGGCGCTTGGGCAACTCGACGGGCGCCTCCGCCGCGCCCGGAGCCGAGCGGACGACGAGGTGGACCGCCTGGCCGAGCCGCGCGTCGGGCAGGCCGAGCGCGACCGCCTCGACCACCAGCCCGGTCGCGAGCGCGGCCTCCTCGACTTCCTGCGGGCTGATGCGATTGCCCGCGCTCTTGATCATCGCGTCGCGGCGGCCGACGAAGTAGAGCAAGCCCTGCGCGTCACGGCGCACCCGGTCGCCCGACCACACTGCCATGCCGCCATATGTCGAGGCGGCAGGTGTCGGCTTGAACCGCTCTGCCGTGCGCTCGGCATCCTGCCAGTAGCCCTGCGCCACCAAAGGCCCACAGTGAATGAGCTCACCCTCGGCGTCATCCGCCGCGACGTTCCCCGCATCGTCGATGACGAGGATCTCGGCGTGGGGGATCGCCTTGCCCATCGAGGTCGGATGCGTGTCGACCAGCGCGGGATCGAGATACGTCGAGCGGAAGGCCTCGGTCAGCCCGTACATCGGGAAGAGCCGCGCCTGCGGAAACAGCGCGCGCAGCCGGCGCACCAGATCGACGGTGAGCGCTCCGCCGCTGTTGGTCAGGCGGCGCAAGCGGGCGGCGGTCTCGGCGGGCCAGTCGAGCTCGGTGAGCTGAACCCACAGCGGCGGCACCGCGGCAAGCGTGGTGACGCCATGCTTCTCAACCGCCTTCATCACGTCGCGCGGCACCAGGTAGTCAAGCGGGATCACGCAGCCGCCCGCGTACCAGGTGCTCAAGAGCTGGTTCTGGCCGTAGTCGAACGAGAGCGGCAGCACCGCCAGCGTGCGATCGTCCGGCGAGAGGCTGAGGTAACTGGCGACGCTTTCGGCCCCGAGCCATAAGTTGGCATGGCTCAGCATCACGCCCTTGGGCCGTCCGGTCGAACCGCTGGTGTAGAGGATCGCCGCAAGCGCCTGCGGATCGGCGGACGATGGCGGCAGCGCGCGGCTCAGCGCCCGCGCCTCCTCCAGCGCAGAGCCCTCCTCGGCGACGACGCAGCCAGGGGGCACATCGCCCTGGTCGAGCGACTTCACTCGCGCTGGCGTGCCGATCAGCAGCGACGCACCGCTGTCGGCGAGAATGTGCGCGACCTGCGCGCGCTTGAGCAGCGGATTGACCGGCACGTGCACCAGCCCCGCCCGCGCGGCGGCGAGCGGCATGAGGCACGTGAGCTCGCCCTTGGCCGCCCAGGTCGCGACCCGCGCGCCGGTATGCGGAACACGCTCCGCCAGCCATCCGGCCAGCAAAGCGACACGCGTTCTTAAGGTCTCGTGGTTAATCGTGCCCTCGCGCAGCACCAGCGCGGGCGCTCCGGCCGCTCCTCGCTCGGCGAGGTGGTCGAGCGGCCGGATCGGGCTTTGCGGCGCTGACATGTACGGGAAATTCTCCGAGGGACCGGTCACGATCGATGCGCGTCGAATATCACGACGATCTTAAGGAAGTGCAATCCGATGCCGCACTGGCGCGGCTGCTTTGCGACGAGATCCAGCGCGCGCCGTTCGATCGGCTGGCGTGGTGGCGGCTGCTCGCCACGCATTGCGACCTCTCGCCGCGGATCGCCGTCGCCCGCAACGGCGACGACATCGCGGTGCTGCCGCTGGCGGTACAAGGCCCGAGCCTCGGGCCGCTCGCCAACTGGTACACCTTCCGCTTCCGCCCGATCCTCAGCGAGGGTGCGGATGCGGCCGCCCTGCTCACCGCCCTCGCCCGCGATCTCACGCGCGAGGCGGGCCGGATCACTCTGACCGGCCTGCCCGAGGCCGAGGCCGACTCGCTCCAGTCCGCCTTCCGCCAGGCCGGCTGGCTGACCTTGCGCGAGCAGAGCGACGTCAACCACGTGCTCGCGCTCGATGGGCGCGACTTCGCCGCCTACCTCGCCGGGCGCCCGGGCCCCTTGCGCACCACCCTCAAGCGCAAGTCGAACAAGGTCGTCACCCAGGTTCTCACGCGTTTCGACCCGCAAGCCTGGGACCAGTACGAGGCGATCTATGCCGAAAGCTGGAAGCCGGAGGAAGGCAGCCCGGCCTTCCTGCGCGCCTTTGCGCAGGAGGAAGGCGCCGCCGGCCGCCTGCGCCTCGGCCTCGCCCACGCCGCCAGCGATCCCGAGGGTCCGGCGATCGCGGCGCAGATGTGGACGGTCGAGGGGCGGACCGCCTTCATCCACAAGCTCGCGCACCGCGAAAGCGCCAAGCCGCTCTCGCCCGGCTCGGTGCTGAGCGCCGCGCTGTTCCGTCGGGTGATCGATGCCGACCGCGTCGCCATGGTCGATTTCGGCACGGGCGACGATCCCTACAAGCGCGACTGGATGGAGCAGGTGCGCCCGCGCTACCGCCTCGATCTCATCCGCGTGCAGGCCCCGCGCAATTGGCCGCTGCTGGCGCGCAAGGCCTTCAAGGCGCTCGCGCAACCGCTTGCCGCAGCTGCGAAGCCCGGCTAGAGCCGCCCTCCCTATGCTTACCGCCGAGAGCACCATGTCCGACCAGACCGATCTGCTGCTGCGCCGCATCCTGACGGACGTGCTCGGCCTGAAGCAGAACCAGGCGTCGGACTTCACCGCCGAGACCGGTTTGTTCGGTCACTTGCCCGAGCTCGACTCGATGGCTGTCGCCAGCCTGCTGACCGAGCTGGAGGACCGGCTCGACATCGTGATCGAGGACGACGAGATCGATGGCGAGATGCTGGAAACCTACGGGGGCCTGCTCGCCTTCGCCAAAGCCAAGCGCGGCGAGGGCTGAACGGAACCCGGCCGAACAATGAGGCCGCTGTCCTGGCCCTGCCCGCTCCCCGGCGGCGGCATGGTCCAGGAATATGCGCTCAGCTTCGATCGCGGCCGCGCCAAACGCCTGCTGGTGGTGCCCGCGCTGTTCGACGAGGCGAACCGCCTGCGCCGCTTCACCGTCGAAGTCATGCGCCGCCTGGACGGCGCGGGGATCGACAGCCTCCTGCCCGACTTTCCCGGCACCAACGAGAGCCTGCAGGCGCTCGAGGCGCAGGAGCCGCACGACTGGATCGACGCGATGGCGGCGGCGGCGCGGCTGTTCGGCGCGGGGCATGTGCTGGCCTTGCGCGGCGGCTGCCTGTTCTCGCCCTACAGCCTGCCCGCGATCCACTACGCACCGATCAAGGCAAGCGCGATCCTGCGCCAGATGCTGCGCGCGCGCATGCTGGCGGCGCGCGAGGCGGGCCGGGAAGAGACGCGCGAGGGCTTGATGGAACAGGCGCTGGCCCACGGCATCGAGCTGGCCGGCTATCGCCTCGGCCCCGAATTCGTGCGCCAGTTCGAGCCGATGCAACCCCGCGCGCAGGACGGCATCACGCACGTCGCGCAGGAGGCGGTCGGCGGCTCGGGCCTGTGGTTGCGCGCCGAGCCGGGTGAGAGCCGGGTGCAGGCCGATGCCCTCGCCGCGGCGGTTGCGGTGGTGCTGGCGTGACGCGGCGGCACTTCACCTTCGCCTGCGCCGGGGCGCAACTGGTCGGCTCGCTCGACGAGGCGCCGGGCACAAGCGCGCTGTTGCTGGTGACGGGGGGCAACGAAGTGCGCTCGGGCGCCTGGGCGGGACAGGCGCAGTTCGCTGCGCGGATCGCCGCCGCCGGCTTTCCGGTGCTGCGCTTCGACCGGCGGGGCTGCGGCGACAGCGAGGGGATCAACCAGGAATTCCGCTCGAGCGGGGCCGATCTAGCGGCAGCGAGAGCGGCGCTGGCCGAGCAGTGCCCGCACGTCACGCGGATCGTGGCGCTCGGCAATTGCGACGCCGCGAGCGCGCTGATGCTCGACGCCGGCGCGGGCTGCGACGCGCTTGTGCTGTGCAACCCCTGGACGTTCGGGGACGACGCGGCCGACGAGGCTCCGCCGGAGGTCATGCGCGATCACTACCGCCGCCGCCTGGCCGACCCGGCCGCCATCAAGCGCCTGCTGACCGGGCGGATTGCGCTGGGACCGCTGCTCAGGAGCCTGTTCGCCGCCGCGCGCACGTCCACGCCGCCAAGCACGCTGGCGCAAGCGATGGCCGAGGGACTTGGCGGATTCGACGGACTGGTGCGCATCCTCGTCGCGACGCGCGACCGGACCGGCCAGGCCTTCCTCGCCACCTGGAGCAAGTCCGATCCGCGCATGCGGATCTGCGCCGATGCCACGCACAGCTGGGTCGAGGATCACGCACGCGACTGGCTGGTGGCGCAGACGCTGGAGGTTTTGCGCGGCTGACGTGCCGGGTCGTCCGGGGGCGGAACAACATTGATTCCGCTCATACGCGTCACCCTGAACTTGCTTCAGGTCCATCGTGCCGAGAGCCCGTACGCGCGAATGGCAAACCGCTGGGGGCGGCGGGCATTCCACGCCTCCGGTCTAAGACGAAGGATGGACCCTGAAACAAGTTCAGGGTGACGATCAGGTATGGAGCGGACGCGCCGCATCGTCCGCTGGCGAATGCGGGATTACGCCAAGAGGAGGAACACGGCGTTTCGCGGCCGGTGTTTGCCTGGGCACGACAGGCTTGGCTGGCCTTCCACGGTTTGCGAACGGTTGGACCAAGGAAAGCATAAGCGTGGTCCAACTCGGCCCTGTCACGATGAGCACCCGGCGGGACGGGCTCGCAGCTTGCCGCCGGACTTTTCTAGACTCATCGCTACGGTATGGTGGTCCCGTCGGAGCCGCCGGCCGCATGGTGCGGGGTTGGTAGGGCCGACGTCTCAGCCCCTCCACACCCGCCGTGTGCTGGAGCGTATAACCGAATTGGCACTATTTGTCAAGCCTTATCGTTGTCCCGGACTTGATCGGGGACCGGTTCCGCCATGTCGCGACCTTGCAGCGCAAGCACCGCGCCATTCCAGCTTCGCAGACGAGCCGGGGCCGACGTCAGCCGCTGGGGTGGTAGAAGTCGTAGATCGCTTGCGCCACCGTCGCGCTCACGCCGGGGGCGCGTTGCAGGTCGTCGAGGCTCGCCGCGCGCACTTTGCCGGCGGTGCCGAAGTGCAGCAGCAGCGCGCGTTTGCGCGCCGGGCCGATGCCGGGGATCTCGTCGAGCGGGCTGGCGGTGATCGCCCGGCTGCGCTTGGCCCGGTGCGCGCCGATGACGAAGCGGTGCACTTCGTCGCGCAGGCGCTGGAGGTAGAACAGCAGCGGCGAGTTGACCGGGAGCATCTTCTCGCGCCCGTCGGGAAAGTGGAACACCTCGCGTCCTTCGCGCCCGTGATGCGGGCCCTTGGCGATGCCGATCACGGCGATGTCCTCGATCCCGAGCTCGTCGATCACCGCGCGCACCGAGCTCAGCTGGCCCTTGCCGCCGTCGATCAGCACGAGATCGGGCCAGGTGCCGCCCTCGCGGTCCGGGTCCTCCTCCAGCACGCGGGCGAAACGACGCGCCATCACTTCGCGCATCATCGCAAAGTCGTCGTCGCTCTGGGCGGTCTTGATGTTGAACTTGCGATACTGGTTCTTGAGGAAGCCCTCCGGCCCCGCCACCACCATGGCGCCGACCGCCTTGGTGCCCTGGATATGGCTGTTGTCGTAGACCTCGATGCGCTGGGGCACTTCGGGCAGTTCCAGGAACTCGACCAGTTCGCTCATCAGCTTGGCCTGGGTGCCGCGCTCGGCGAGACGGCGCTCGAGCGCCTCGACCGCGTTGCGGCAGGCCTGCTGCATCAGGTTGCGGCGGTTGCCGCGCTGGGGCACTGAAATCTCGACCTTGCCGCCGGCCGCCTCGCGGAACGCCTCGGCCAGCAGATCGGCCTCGGGCAGTTCGCGGTCGACGAGGATCGTGCGCGCGGGCGGCACTTCCTCATAGAACTGCGCGAGGAAGGCGGTCATGATCTCGGCTTCGGACAAGCCCTCGGTGTGCGTCGGAAAGAACGCCCGATGGCCCCAGTTCTGGCCGCCCCGGATGAAGAACGCCTGGATGCCGACGTGGCCGCCCTTGCAGGCCATCGCGAAGATGTCGGCGTTGTCCATGCCCTCGGCGTTGATCGCCTGGCTGCCCTGGATGAAGGTCGCCGCGCGCAAGCGATCGCGCAGCATCGCCGCGCGCTCGAAATCTAGATCGGCGGCAGCCTCGGCCATCTGGCTCTCGATCTTCTTTTGCACCGCACTCGAACGGCCGCCCAGGAAATCCTTCGCCTCGCGCACCAGCTCGCCGTAGCCCGCCTCGTCGATGCGGCCGACGCACGGCGCCGAGCACCGCTTGATCTGGTAGAGCAGACACGGGCGATCGCGACGCGAGAAAAAGCTGTCCGTGCAACTCCTTAGCAGGAACAGCTTCTGCAGCGCATTAACCGTCGTATTGACCGAGCCGGCGCTGGCGAAGGGGCCATAGTAGTTGCCCTTGGCCTTGCGCGCGCCGCGGTGCTTCATCAAACGTGGAAACTCATGATCGGCACGCAAGAGGATGAATGGAAACGATTTATCGTCGCGAAGCAGCACATTGTACGGCGGCCGGAAGCGCTTGATCAGCTGCGCTTCCAGCAGCAGCGCCTCGGCCTCGCTGTTGGTGGTGACGATGGTCATGGAGCGCGTCTGGCTGACCATGCGCTGCAGCCGGCTCGGCAGCCGCTCCCACTGGGTGTAGTTGGCGACGCGGTTCTTCAGCGCCCGCGCCTTGCCGACATACAGCACGTCGCCCCGCGCGTCCTGCATGCGGTAGACGCCCGGGCGCGGCTTGAGCGTGCGCACGGTGTCGCGGATCACGTCCACGCCCGCCTGAAGGTCGGGCTGGTCCGAGCCGCGCACGGTGTAGGTGGCGCGCTCCTCGTGGAAGCGCTCGGTGCCCTTGGGTAAGTCTGGCCGGCCGGCGGGTGTTCGGGACATGCGGGCGATTTAGGAGCGGCGGGACGAAAAGGGAACTGGCTCTCGCCGATCAGTGGCAGCCGCGCGGCTCGTCCAGGTGATATCGCACGGCGATTCTGGTCGTCGTGCCGGAGCGGGCGAGCAGCACGAACAGGAATTTCGGCCGGCTCGAGAACGTCAGCATCCGATAGCCGGCAAATCGAGCGCCGCTATCGTCCAGCAGCCGCACGGATGCCATGGCGGCTTGGGCCTTGTAGAACGCGGCGACCCGTTCGATCGGATCGGGCGTCTCCAGCTTGTAGGAGACGGCGCAGACCTGCCGATCCATGGCTCCGTCGAGCTTCGCCCCCGGATAAGCGGCGCCCAATTGCGCCGCCGCCATCATCACGCCGGTCGCCATGACCAGGCCGGCCGCCGGCATCAGAACATCTTCCGGAAGTCGAGGCCGATCACCCGGCCCTGCGGCTCGCGGAAGGCGGCCTGATAGGCGAGCGGCACCTGGCCGTTCTCGTCGGTCACGCGCTGGCGCTGGTCGAGCAGGTTGTCGACGGTGAAGGACAGCCGCGCGTTCTTGAAGAACGGCGCCTTGCTCACCAGCGACTCCTTCTGCCCGAGGTTCACGAACAGACGCAGCCCCAGGTCGAAGGTGCTGCCGAAGCGCAAGTCCGAGCTTCCCGGCAAACCGCTGCCATCGACTCGCGCGGGCGCGTTCCACTCGCCTTTGAGGCGCAGGCCGTAGCCGTTCTTGAACAAGCCGCCCTCGAACTCGACGGTATGGCGCGGGACGCCGCCGGCGGCGATGGCGTCGCCGGACAACTCGTCCAGCACCGGCGAACCCGGCGCGACCCGCACCGTGTCGGTGAAGCGCCAGGTGTGATAGACCGAGAGGTTCCAGCGGCCGCCCGGACCGCCGCGCCCGCCCCGTCCGAAACCGCCACCGCCGAAGCCCCCGGCAGACCCGCCGCCTTCTGCGCCCATGCCGCCCATCCCCCCATCGCCTCGCCCCTCGCGGCTGGAGGCGTCGGCGCCGAGCCGGCCGCCGAAGTTGAAGCCCCAGCGCATGCGCGAGCTGGCGATCTCGTCGAAGGTGACGGCGCGGCGATCGATGGCGATCAACTGGCCGGCGGCGTTGCGCGTCACGCGGCCGGGGAACGCCGCCTCGATCGCGGGGGTCAGCAGCGGGAACGACTGGGTGACATCGCTCGAGCGATTGCGGAAATACTCGACCACCAGGTTGGATCGCTGGAACAGCGGCAGCTGCCAGTTGAGCGAGAGCTTGATGTCGCGCTGGCGCTCCTTGACGAGGTCCGGGTTGCCGCCCGCAAGCACGGTCACGAGCGCGCTTTCGCCGCGCGTGAAGTCGTACGTCGTGACGTTGTAGGACAGCACTTGCGGGCTGCCGAGCTGCGCCAGCGAGGGCGCGGCGTCGTTGACGATGTAGCTCGCTTGCAGGCTGAGCTTGCTCGTGGGATTCCAGGTCAGCCCGGCGCTCCAGTCGGTGAGCGTGCCGAAGTCGGAGAGGTGATCGACGCCGACGCTGGCGTTGAGCGCGAAATCGCCCAGCCCGCCCAGGAACTGCTCGCGACGGCTGGTCAGCGGCAGGAGCAGGTTGAAGCCGCCCGAAACGTCGCTGCGGTTGAGGATGACCGCGCCCAGTGCGTTGCGGGTGTCATCGCTGTCGCTGCGGTTGTAGTCGAAGCCGGCGCGCACGGTGAGCGCGGCGTCCCCGGCGGGCAGACGCGCGACATTGCCTGCGAGCGTGACCAGCGTGCTGGCGGAAGTGGTCCGGGAGCGAGCCGTGTCCGTGCCAGGCGCGGTGAAAGCGGGAAGCGGGCCGGTGATGGCGAGCGTGCCGGCGCGCGCCGCGTCGCGCAACGTCGAAAGGTCGTCGCGCCGGTCGACCTCGGTCGTCGCCGCAGTGTAGCTTGCATCGAGCGTGCCGGTGAGTTGCCAGCGGCCGATCGGGCGGTTGTAGGCAAGCCCGGCCTGGAACGCGTCGCTGCCGCTGCGGGTCGTCAGCGGATCGCCCAGGGTACGCACCGCGCTGGCGCCGTCCGGCGCGGTCAGGACTACGGTGTCGAGGCCGGACAGCGCGCGCGTGTCGCTGCGGGTATACGCTCCGTTCAGCGTCAGCGATCCGCCGAGACCGTCCTTGCCGAGGCCGCGCGCGCTGGTGGCGCCGAGAGTGATCTCGCGGTCCGACGGCGCCAGGCTGCGGTACCGCGCCGGGTTCGGATCGCCGGGCACGGTCGGCACAGAGCCGGGCGCCTGGATCACGTCGCGCTCGGCCTCGGTGAGCAGCGAGGTGTCCGTGACCTTGGCCTCGATCGTGGTGCGGCGCGGACCGTCGACGCGGAACAGGCTGCCTTCCAGCTCCTCATTGGAATAGCCGCCGCGAGTGGGCAGATTGAACTCGCCGGAGAGCTGCTTGCTGGCGAACTTGTCCTTGAGGATCACGTTCACCACGCGCTGGTTGGGCGCATAGCCGAAGCGCAAGGCCACTTCCTCGGGCAGCACCTGGATGCGGCGGATCGCCTCTGGCGGGATCGAGCGCATCTCGCGATAGCTGGAAATGCGCTGGCCGTTCAGCAGCATGATCGGCCGGCCCTGCCCGCGCCCTCGGCCGCTGGAGGTCTGCGGCGAGATCGCGTCGAGCAGTTCGTCGATCGACGTCGCGCCGTAGGCCGCGATCTCCTCCTCGTCGAACACCGCGATCGGCGCTTGTGCCGTCACCACCTCGCCCTTCATCCGCTCGGCCACCACGACGATCTCCCCGCCCTTGCCGATGCCGCTGTGCTGCTCTTCCTCGTCCTCCGACGGTAAGGACGGCTGGGGCGCGGCAGGCTGGGCCGGCTCTCCCGACGCCGTCGTCTGCGCCAGAGCCGCGACCGGGGCGCCGCCCGCGAGCAGCGAAATCAACAAAAGGGAACGCACGTCAGGTCTCCGCGAAATACAATCAAGATGCTGCGAACTTCCCCTTGGCACGCTGATGCATTGCCGGAACCTGAGCCGACAAGCCGCGGAGGGTATCAAATTGTCGCGTCGATCCCGATGTTCCCGCGCGTGCGACACTTCCCTTTTGCGCAAGCGGTGGCTATGTCGCGCCCCGATGACGTACACGATAAACGGAAACTGATCGCCGATGGCGAAAGAAGAACTCCTCGAGATGCGCGGGCGGGTGGTCGAACTGCTGCCCAACGCGATGTTCCGGGTGGAGCTGGAAAACGGACACGAGATCCTGGGACACACCGCCGGCAAGATGCGCAAGAACCGCATTCGCGTGCTGGTGGGCGATGAGGTCCTGGTGGAACTGACTCCCTACGACCTCACCAAGGGTCGCATAACCTACCGCTTCATGCCCGGCCGTGGCGGACCGGGCCAGTACTGAACCCGACATTGCCGGAGGGAACCGCCCCTCCCCGCCTGATCCTGGCTTCGGCCAGTCCGCGCCGCCGGGAATTGCTCGGGCGTCTCGGCGTGGAACCGTGCGCCATCGCGGCGGCCGACATCGACGAGACCCCGCACAAGGACGAGCAGCCCCGCGCCTATGCGCGGCGCATGGCGCGCGAAAAGGCGGAAGCGATCGCCGGAGATGGCGCGCATGTGCTCGCGGGCGACACGGTGGTTGCGCTCGGCCGGCGGATCCTGCCCAAGGCGGAGGACGAGGCGACTGCGCGCCGGTGCCTGGAACTGCTTTCGGGCCGGCGCCACCGCGTCCTGTCCGCGATCGTGCTGAAGGCGCCGGACGGCAGCCTGCGCGAGCGGTTGTCGGACACGGTGGTGCGCTTCAAGCCGCTCTCGCAAGCCGAAATGCGTGCCTACCTCGCCGGTGGCGAGTGGGAGGGCAAGGCCGGCGGCTATGCCATCCAGGGCAGCGCCGAGGGTCTGATCGCCTGGATCAGCGGCAGCCATTCGGGCGTGGTCGGCCTGCCGCTGTTCGAGACGCGCGCCCTGCTCGGCGCGGCGGGGTTCGCGATTGCCTGAGTGGCTGGTCGAGCAAGGCATCGGCGAGGATCGCGCGATGCTGCTCGACCGTGGCGAGGTCCGCGCGGCGCGCTTGCAGCGCCATGGTGGACTCGTGCCGGGACTGGTCGCCGATACCCGGCTGATTTCCCGACAGACGGGATCGCGGCGCGGCACGTTGCGCTTCGAGAGCGGCGAGGAAGCGCTTGTCGATGGCCTGCCGCCCGACGCCAGCGAGGGCACGATGCTGCGCGCCGTGGTGACCCGCAGCGCCATCGCCGAGATCGGCCGCCACAAGCGCGCGCTCGCCAAGCCGACGTCCGCCGCGCCGCGCCCCGCTCCCGGACTCGCCGAATCCCTGCGGGCGACCGGCATCGCGGTTCGCGTCGTGCGCCGGTTTCCCGAAGACCCCTGGCCTGAACGGATCGCCGAGGCGGCCGATGGCGTGATCGGGTTCGCGGGCGGCACGTTGCTCGTCAGCCCGACGCCGGCCATGACGCTGATCGATGTCGACGGCGCGCTCGCGCCCGCGCCGCTGGCGATGGCGGCGGTGCCGGCGATCGCAGCGACGATCGGCCGGCTCGACCTCAACGGCTCGATCGGCATCGACTTTCCCAGCCTGGAGCGCCGGGAAGACCGCCGCGCTCTCGACGAGGCGCTGGACCGCGCCCTGGCCCACTGGCCGCACCAGCGCACCGCGATCAACGGCTTCGGCTTCGTCCAGCTTGTGTCCAGGCTCGAGCGTCCCTCGCTCGCGGCGGCGGTGCGCCATGACCGCGCGCGCGCAGGCGCCCTCCTGCTGCTACGCCAGGCGGAGGACGTGACCGCGCCCGGCGACCTGCTGCTGACGTGCCATCCGCGCGTGGCGGGGGCGGTCGAGCCGACGTGGCGCGAGGACCTGGCGCGGCGAACCGGGCGAGCGATCCGCTGGCACACCGACGCGGGTCTTGCGCTGCTCTCCGGCTTCGCGCAGGCGGTGTCGCCATGACCCGCAAAGAACGCCCCTGCCCCGTCTGTGGCAAGCCCCGCAGCGCGGAGCACAGCCCGTTCTGCTCGACCCGCTGCCGCGACCGCGACCTGCTCAAATGGCTGGACGACGGCTATGCCGTTCCCGGTCCGCCTGCCGCCAACGAGAATGGCGAAGAGAACTGATTTTGCGGGTTGCCAAGCCGCGGCGCCTTCGCCATAGGCGCCACTCCAAGCCGCTCGCCGGTCCTTCTCGGACCGCCGCCGCAGCGATGCCCGGGTAGCTCAGTTGGTAGAGCACATGACTGAAAATCATGGTGTCGGTGGTTCGATTCCGCCCCCGGGCACCATCGCCTCGTCCGCGATGGTCCACCAAGGTACAGAATCGGCTGAAATCCTGGCTTTCTGACGGTACAAGGTCCACCACGAGCCGCTGCGATCCATTGGCACCCGCCTGTCCTGACGGTACATTGACGGTATAAACCGACCCAGCGCGGAGCATATACCGTCATGCTCACCGATGCCGCGATCCGTAGGATCAAGCCTGAAGCCAAGCCTTACAAGGTTGCCGACATGCATGGGCTCTACCTGCTCGTGCTGACGAGTGGAGGTCGGTACTGGCGGATGGACTACCGTCATGAGGGAAAGCGAGGGACGACGGCCCTGGGCGTCTATCCGCAAGTTTCACTTAAAGAGGCTCGAGAGAAACGTGCAAGCGCCCAGCGGCTGCTCGACAAAGGCATCAATCCTTCAAGCTACAAGAAGCTGACGCGAGGAGTGGCAAGCATCTCGGGAGCCGTTACCTTCAAGGCCGTGGCCCAAGAGTGGCTGCAGAAGATAGAGGCGGAAGGTCGAGCACCCAAGACGATGGAGAAGGTGCGCTGGCTTCTGGATTTTGCCTACCCGCTTATCGGCAATCGCCCGGTCTCCGACATCTCGGCGCGCGAACTGCTCACGGTCCTGAGGACGCTTGAGGTCAGGGGGCGCCACGAATCGGCGCGCAGACTGCGCAGCACCTGCGGGAGCGTACTTCGGTACGCGATTGCCACGGGCCGGGCGCAGCGGGACATATCGTCAGATTTGCACGGCGCGCTCATCACCCCCAAGGTCCAGCATCGCGCGGCGATCGTCGAGCCACGCAAGCTCGGCGCTCTGCTGCGGGCAATCGAGACCTACGAAGGGCAGCCGCACATAGGAATTGCGTTGCGCCTCGCGCCACACGTTTTCGTGCGGCCCGGCGAGCTTCGGCGGGCGGAATGGGCAGAGTTCGACTTCGAGGCCAAGGTCTGGACTATCCCCGCTTCGAAGATGAAGATGGGGCGGACCCACAAGGTTCCGCTTTCGCGGCAAGTCGTGGCCCTACTCGCCGATCTACGCGCACTTCCTGCCCACTCGAAGTACCTCTTTCCGAGCATCCGCTCCGAAGACAGGCCCATCTCCGACAACACGATCAACGCCGCGCTGAGGCGTCTCGGATATGGGAAAGAGGAAGTGACAGCCCATGGCTTCAGAGCGACCGCAAGCACGTTGCTGAACGAGTCGCGCAAGTGGCATCCCGACGCGATCGAGCGGCAGCTCGCGCATATGGAGAGCGACGACGTGCGCAGGGCATACCTCAGAGGCGAACACTGGGCCGAGCGCGTGCGCATGATGCAGTTCTGGTCCGATTACCTGGATGGTATGCGCGACAACGGCAATCGCGCGAGGCGATCGAAGTGATCGCAGCCATACGCAACGGTTGGACTGCACCCCTAAGAAGGGAAAAGGCTTGGCGCGTGCGGGTAAGCCGGACGAACGCGACCGTCCAAAATCGACCTGGAAGACGCGGTAAGCTGCCGTGGATGCCGTAGGCGACCAAGCTTGCCGAGGCCTGCAAACCGCCGCTGAAGCCGGTCTTGCCCCTTTCCGCCTCGACTGTTTTGATCTTCATGCCGCATTCCGCGCGCCGTACTGCATGGAACCCCTACTCCTCGCCTGTCCGCGTCGGGAAGACCGGCCCACGCACCGTCATCTTTGCGGCATCGTAGGGCTTCTGAAGCGCTACGACCTCGTCATACGAGCCCCTCAGCCAGGTATCCACGTCCTCAGGATCGAGGATGGTGATCATTGCCTTCGGGTGGATGGGTGCGACGAGTTCGTTCGGGTCGCACGTCACCATCGTGGAGCCCGCGCCATCCTTGGTGCGTTGCCAGAGCCCCGCAACAGGGAATACGTGCTGGTCGGTGCTGAACCACATTTCGCCCTTCAGCGGGGGCCTGCCATCACCAAGATCGTGCTTATTCGGCGTGAATTCGCAGAACTCGGTCAAGGGCACGATACAACGGTTCTGTGGCTTCTCAGCCAATCTACGCCATTGGGCAAGCCTGAGCTGCCGCACGTTCGTCATGGGCCATTTCGCTCCGCCGCCAAGCACATCCCAAGTCATCACGTCCCAGGCACGCTCACCGTCCTGCTCGCGCACCACGTAGTTGCGGCCTTTAGGGCGAAGCTCAACGGAATCGAAGCGATTATCGCGAGGGCCCTCGCTAAACAGCTGCGCCGTCGATCCCCACCAGGTCTCGGGCTCACCTCGCATCCGGGCTCGGTTACACATGCGGCATTTGTAGACTGTTAAGCGGTCGCGATCCAAGCTCCCACTGTGAGGAGAAAACCCCCTTCCCGCTGGTCGGCGGCAAGTCTGCCATACTATCGGCGCAAGCGCCGGATGAAGCACGTGACGACGATCATCGCTGCGATTGTTGCGGCTGGTGTCGTAGGTGGCGCAGCTGGCGTCGCCTCTCATTTTTTGCAAAGTGACGTGGCTGCTAGCGGCGCTATGGTTGCTTATGCGGAGCCGATCTACGGCTGCTCGGCGACAGACGGCGATACGATCCGCTGCGGCGATGAACGTATTAGGCTCCTTGGGATCGACGCGCCCGAGCTACCCGGCCACTGCCGCGCTGGCCGGGTCTGTGCACCGGGCAACCCTCTCGCTTCGACAAATAATCTCCAGGCGGCAATGAGCGGGCCGCTGACAATCAGGAGGTTCGGCGAGGATCACTATGGGCGAACGCTGGCGATGGTCGCAGGCAACGAAGGCGACCTCTCCTGCTGGCAGCTCAGGCACGATCAGGCGATCTACAAAGCCGATTGGGATGATGGCCTGAACGTCGCCCGCACTTGCCTGGGGGACGTTCTCTGAGGCGGTGGACTACGGCCCATGCTTCCGAACGTGCGCGGTATAGGCACATCGCTGCTGTTGAGTGCCGGCCCGAGAAGCCGTTTCAGCCGGCAAGATCAAGTCCAGCCGTTCAGACCGCCCTGCTCCGCCTCCAGTTTGGGCGCCTCGTTGATATGAGCCGTTCGAGGCTCTACCCGATCGCATCGAAGTCACCGGAACGGCAAAAGGTGGGACGAAGCCGTCGTTCGCGGGCCCAAAGACGAAAGTCTGCTTTCGGTATAACCGGCCGCGGCTCCGCGCCTCTGAGACCACGACCTAAATTGTGGCAGGCGCCAATATCAATCCACCGACTCTGCATGTAGCTCAACCGATGTGGCCCTCGACCATACCCAGCCGCACAAGGCTTTCAGCACTCGCGAGAATCGCCTCCTCTGGCGATCGTGGATTCCATCCGAGCACCCGTCGGGCCTTCTCGCCGCTCGCGTCGAGCCGTACGCCGAGCAGCGGCACAATGCCCTTCATTGCCGGGTTGGTCAGGGCGATCGTCCGGACGAGCGGGCTTGGCAGTTCGCGCGTCGATACCTTCGCCGCGACTGGCCCGAGCCGATCCTTCAGCAGCCTTGCGACTTCCACCATCCACAAGCTGTCACCTGAGGTTGCGAGGAAGCGCTCGCCAGCCGCTCTCGGATGGATCATCGCGCGCAGATGCAGGTCAGCGACATCTCGCACATCGACAATGCAGGTGTTGATCTTCGGACAGCCTGGCTGACCATCAAGCATTTGTTTGATGGTGCGGATCGAATGCGAAAAGTCGCCCAGTGCCGGACCGAGCACCATCGTCGGGTTCACCGAGGCAAGTTCCAGGCCATTACCCTCGCGGGCGATGAAATCCCATGACGCACGTTCTGCCAGCGTCTTTGATTTTTGATAGGGAGCGATCGGCCCCTTAAGGTTGCTCCAGTCGGTTTCGACGAAAGGCCGGCCGATCGATTTCTTGTGCCCCGCGCCCACCGCGCCGAATGCTGAGGTCAGCACGACGCGCTTCATGCCTACGTCGCGCGCGGCGCGCAGCAATCGCAGATTGCCCTCGACAGCAGGGCGGACCCAGTCGTCCTCGGCTATCTGATCCCCCGCCGGAGTCGGCGAAGCACCATGAAAGGCGTAGTCGCAGCCGGCCGCTGCCTCAGCCCAGCCTGTGTCGGCCATCAAATCGGCTACGGCGAATTCAACCCTGCCTTCGGGCTCGACGCCACCGGCCTTGAGGCTCGCAAGCACCTCGTCCTGACGCTTCAGCGAGCGCAGGGTTGTCTTCACGTCATAGCCGGCGCCCAGCAGCGCGACGATGCAATGCTGCGCAATGAAGCCGGTGCCGCCGGTCACAAGAACCTTCGTCATGACAATCTCCGTTGATCGATATGTCTACGTATGTAGACTGCAGTTCGGGAATGTCTACAGGTGTATAATGAAACCTTCCGAGCAGCCTCGCACCGCGCGTTCCGAGAAAGCCGAGGCAACCCGGGCGGCGATCCTGAAATCAGCCCGGCGGTTGTTCGCGGCGCATGGCTATGACGGCGTCGGCTTGCGCGGCATCGCGGAGGGCGCCGGCGTCACTGCGATGATGATCGGGCGGTATTTCGGATCGAAAGAGGGCCTTTTCGGTGAGGTGGTCACCGACAGCATGCGCGATCCGGTGATCCTGTCGCAAGCAAACCTCGCCGCCTCCGATGTTGCGCGCGCGTTTGCCGAGGCACTAGTCGGATTGACGGAAAAGGGCGCCGAGCCGCTCGATGGCTTCCTAATCCTTTTCCGCTCGACCGCGAGCCCAGTCGCTGCGCAGATCGCGCGCGAGCGGATCGCAGCAGCGCATCACGCGACCGCGCAAAGCATCGTGAAAGGGACGCATGCCGCCGAGCGTGCGGCGATCTTCCTCTCGATCGTCGCTGGCTTCCAGGTGAACCGGCAGATGCTACAACTCGATGCGCTTGCTGAGGCTGACCCCGCAGTGTTGATCGAGCTAATGACGCGAGTGTTCGAGGCCGTCATTGGACCAGCGGATCGGCGGTGACGATATTCTACGATTGGTTACGGCATTAGCTGGCCAAATCGTGGGATACTTGTGAGACGGCTGGTTCGGGCGGAAACAGCCATTCTCGCATCCAGTCCGGTATGGCGTGTTTTGGTCCAGGCCGTGTGAAAACGGCGCATGCTCCCCAAGCCGATAGCATGTTTGCGAAGACGCATACACGGCGCGGGGCAATCGTTCGTCAGGTCGCGATGGCGGCCAGCATCTTGCGTACCCCCACA
>Ga0268266_10001865_pt1 | contig 23816 bp, 19 predicted proteins | sample KBSS13metaG_FD_190356 | JGI IMG/M metagenome (GOLD analysis project Ga0268266, IMG submission 190356) | Switchgrass rhizosphere microbial communities from Kellogg Biological Station, Michigan, USA - KBS S1-3 metaG (SPAdes) (version 2) | ecosystem: Host-associated > Plants > Roots > Rhizosphere... | reverse complement strand
GTCGCGCGCATCCGCTCGACGATCGCCTCGACCACGCCGCCGCGGACCGAGCGCTCGACCAGCACCCGCGTCCCCGCCGAGCAGACCTGCCCGGCGCTCCAGACGAGGCTGTCGACGATCGTCGCCGCGGCGACCTCCAGGTCGGCGTCGGCGAAGACGATCTGCGGCGACTTGCCGCCGAGCTCGAGCGTCACCGGGGTGAAGTTCTCGTTGGCGGCGGCGAGGACCAGCTTGCCGGTCGCCTCCGAGCCGGTGAAGGTGATGCGGTCGACGCCGGGGTGCCCGACCAGCGCGGCGCCGGCCTCGCCGAAGCCGGTAAGGACGTTCAACGCGCCTGCCAAGAGGCCCGCCGCTTCGGCGACCCGGGCCAGCGCGAGTGGGCCGAGCGGCGCCTGGGGGGCCGCCTTGGCGACGACGACGTTGCCCGCCGCGAGCGCCGCGGCGGCGGAGCGGGCGAGGATCTGGAAGGGCGAGTTGTAGGGGACGATTACCGCGCAGACGCCCCAGGGTTGGCGGCGGGTGTAGTCGAGGTAGCCCTCGCCGAGCGGCACCACCTCGCCGCCGATCTTGTCGGCGAGGCCGCCGTAGTACTCGAAATAGCGGGCCGCGGCCTCGACGTCGCGGGCCACCGCGGGGAGCGGCAGGCCACCGTCGCGGGAGCCGAGCTCGGCCAGCGAATCGACCTCGGCGCGGAGGGCGAGCGCGACCTGATTGCAGAGGCGGCCGCGATCGGCGGGCGCGACGCGGCGCCAGTCCTCGAAGGCGGCGCGGGCGGCGGCCACGGCGCGGTCGACGTCCCCGGCTCCGCCGTCGGGCACGGCAGCGAGCCGCTCGCCCGTCGAGGGATCGAGCACGTCGAACTCACCGCCATCGAGCGCAGCAACCCAGTCTCCGCCGATGGCCTGCCTGTCGGGCATAGCCACGGTCACCTGCCCAATAGCATTGGACAACGTCCACCCAGAGTGGACGGTCGTTTCCGCTAGTCCTTCACTGCACGCGCAGGCTGGCCCGCCGTTTCGCGCCCGCCTCGGAGCGGTCGTGGGCAATGATCCAGAGCAGACGCGAAGGTTTGGAGGAGCGGTTGACGACGCGGTGCGGGCGCTCGGCGTCGAAGGAGATGTAGTCGCCGCGGCGGAGCGTCTCCTCGGTGTCTTCGATCTGGACGACGACCTGGCCGGAGAGCACCAGGCCGTAGTCGCGGCCGGAGTGTTTGGCGAGGTGCGGACGCATCTCGCCGCCGGGGTCGAAAGCCAGCTCGATCACGTCGAGGTAGGGATCGTCGACGTGCATCATGAATTCGCGCCGCACCGTCTCGTCGTCGACGATGATCCGCTCCTCGCGGCGGATGACCGGGGAGACGTCGCCCTCGCCCGGGTCGTCGAGGAGGTAGCCCGGGCGGGTGCCGAGCGCGTCCGCGATCGCGACGAGCGAGGTCAGCGAGGGGCTTGCCTCGCCCCGCTCGATGTGGCTGAGCAGGCTGGGGCTGATCTGCGCGACGGAGGCGACCGCGCGCAGGCTGAGGCCCTGCTCCAGTCGCAACGAGCGGATCCGTGCGCCGAGCCCGGCGGTGACCTCCGCCGCCCGGTCGCTGCGGCGCCCCCCGTTCTCCTCGTCGTCTGCCGCCACCTTCGCCATGGGTTCGGCGGCATCGTATGTCGTCGCGCCGAGCCGCCTCCCGACCGGTAAGACTCCGCGGCGATGGGAGCAAGCGCCGACGTCACCTTCATCGATTCGACCCAGATCGGCAGCGCCGGGACCACGGTCGCGGTCAAGGACCTGATCGACCTCGCCGGGCTGCCGACCACGGCGGGCTGCCGGGCGCTCGAGCGCGCCGCCGTCCCCGCCGCGGCCGACGCCGTCTGCATGGCGGGCCTCCGCGCCGCGATCGAGGCGGGCGAGGCGCGAATGGTCGGCAAGACCAACCTCTCCGAGCTGGCGATGGGCGCGAGCGGGGTCAACGAGTGGTTCGGCACGCCGCGCAACCCGCTCGACCCGACCCTTATCCCCGGCGGCTCCTCCAGCGGCTCGGCGGTCGCCGTCGCCGCCGGCCAGGCGGAGGTGGGGATCGGCTCCGACACCGGCGGCTCGGTCCGTGTGCCCGCCGCCTGCTGCGGCATCGTCGGCCTGAAGACGACGCACGGTCGCATCCCGCTCGACGGCGTCCTGCCGCTCGCCGAGAGCCTCGACACGGTCGGCCCGCTCGGCCGCGACGTCGCCGCGGTCGTCCGCGGGATGGAGCTGCTCGAGCCCGGCTTCGCCCCCGCCGCCCCGGCCCGGCTGATCGGCCGCGTCCGCGTGCCCGACGAAGACCCGACGATCGCGGCCGCCGTCGACCGCGCCCTGGCGGAGGCTGGATTCGAGGTGGTAGAGATCGAGCTGCCGAGCTGGGGCGACGCGCTCGAGCTGGCCCTCTGGATCGGCCTCACCGAGGCGGCCCGCAACAACGGCGCCCTCGCCGACCGCGAGCCGGACGGCCTCCTCGACCGCACCCGGGAGGCGATCGCCCTCGGCCGCGAGCTCGCCCCCCGCGAGGACGAGGGCCGCCGCTTCCAGCGCGCCTGGAAGGCCGAGCTCGCCGTCGCCCTCGGCCAAGTCGAGCTCCTCGCCTGGCCCACCCTCGCCGCCTTCCCCCCACGCCTCGGCGAATTCGGCGTGATCGACACCATCTCCCGCACGATGGAGGTCAACCTAGCCGGCCTCCCCGCCTTAGCCCAACCGGTCCCCACCGAGGGCTCCGGCCCGGTCCCCGCCAGCCTGCAACTGATCGGCCCGGCGGGCAGCGAGGAGCGCTTGGTCGCGACGGGCGCCATCGTCGAGGAGTCCTCCCGCCGCTGAAGCATTGGTGTTGCCATAGCGACACCAACCCTTCAATCGTCACTGGCCGGCTGGCCAATTTCCCCTTGACAAGCCGGTACTCGCAAGTACCATCGGCGCATGCCTACCACGACTTTTCGCCTTCCGCCGGGACCGAAGACGCCGAGCCTGCTGAACGGGATCGCTTTCCTGTTCGCCCGCAACGCGATGATCCGGCGGCTCACCGCCACTTATGGCGACGCGTTGACGATGCGGATGCCGACCTTCGGGACGATGGTGTTGGTCACCCGGCCCGATCTGGTGAAAGCGGTCTACACGGCGAAGCCCGACGTGCTGCACGGGGGCAAGAACCCGCTCGGGGAAATCCTCGGGCCCGGGTCGTTGTTCTCGATGGACGAAGAGCAGCACCTGAACGAGCGGCGGATGCTGCTGCCCCCCTTCCACGGCGAGCGGATGCGTTCGTATGAGTCGATCATCGAAGAGGAGGCGCTGCGGGAGATGGCCTCCTGGCCGGAGGGCGTCGAGTTCGCCTCGATCCCCTCGTTCCAGAAGATCACGCTGCGGATCATCCTGCGCACGGTGTTCGGCGCCGAGGGGCGCGAGCTCGCCGAACTGGAAAAGCTCCTGCCGCCGATGACGACGGTCGGCCAGCGCCTGGTGACGACGCCGATCCTGCGTCGCGACTGGGGCCGGCGCAGCCCCGGCGCCCGCTGGAAACGGATGCACGCCCAGTACGCGAGGCTGGCGAACACGCTGGTCGACCAGCACCTCGCCGACCCCGAGCTGGAGGAGCGGATCGACATCCTCGCGCTGATGCTGCGCGCGCACCTCGCCGAGGGCGACGCAGTCGACAAGCCGGCACTCGCCGACGAGCTCCTCACCCTGCTGGTCGCCGGCCACGAGACGACCGCCTCGGCCCTCGCCTGGAGCATCGAGCGCCTGCGCCGCCACCCGGAGGTCCTGCACCGGCTCGAAGACGAGGCGCGCGGAGACGAGAACGCCCTGCGTATCGCCACCGCCGAGGAGGTCCTGCGCGTCCGCCCCGTCATCAACGCCACCGCGCGCCTGGTGATGAAGCCGTTCCAGCTCGGCGAGTGGACGCTGCCGCCCGGCTCGCGCGTCGTCACCGGGATCGCCCCGCTTCACCTCGACGGCCGCTTCCACGAGCGCGCCAACCGCTTCGAGCCCGACCGTTACGTCGGCAAGAAGCCCGACACCTACGCCTGGATCCCCTTCGGCGGCGGCATGCGCCGCTGCCTCGGCGCCGCCTTCGCCCAGTTCGAGATCGACGTCGTCCTGCGCACGCTGCTGCGGAACTTCGAGCTGGCGACGACGAGCGAGCGGGGCGAGCGCGAAAGCTTCCGCGGCGTCGCCTTCGCGCCGTCCAAAGGCGGCGTGGCGGAGGTCCGCCGGCGCCCGCTCCCTCAGGCCGAGGAACCGGAGAGCGCCGCCTTGATGACCGCCTTGAACTCGTAGGAGACGGGCCCGAGGTCCTCGCCGCGCACCAGCGCCCGCACCAGCGTCTGGTGCAGCCCGCTCACCAGCATGTAGGCGCGCTCGATCGAGATCGGCCGGACCCGCGGGTCGCGCGCCGAGTCCCCCTCCACCACCGCGACGATCAGCTCCGCATAGCGCTCGAACCCTTCGCGCTGCGCCAGCACGGTGCGCTCGCCGAGCGCCGGGCTGGCGAACGTCGACACCAGCGCCGGGTCCCCGGTGATGAGGCCGAGGTAGGTGTCGATCGCCTGCTCGATCTGCGTCGCGATCGGCGCTTCGCGGTCGATCGCCCGGTCCACCTCCTCGAGGAAGGCGTCGGCCAGGGTCGTCATCAGCTCGACGAAGCAGGCTTCCTTGTCCTCGAAGTGGTTGTAGAAGGTGCGCCGCGAGGCGTGCGCGTGGCGGACGATGTCGGAGACCTGCGTCCCCGCCAGGCCTTTCTCGCGGATCGAGGCCGCGAGCCCCTCCATCAGCCGCGCGTGCTGCTCGTCGGTCCTGGTCGGCACACGCCAACGCTACCTTTAGCTGCGTGAGTACCTCGCAACCGCCGCTGGGGGAAGAGAGCGATGTCACCTTCCCCCGCCTCGACCCGGGCCAGATCGAGACGATGGAAGCGGTCGGACGCCGCGAGCCGCTGACCGAGGGGCAGGTCATCTTCTCCCCCGGCGACCTTGACTACGAGATGCTGGTCGTGCTGCACGGCTGCGTCGAGATCCTCGACGGCGCGGGTACGAGCCAGGAGCGGATCGTCGTCCGCTATGGCGAGCGCCAGTTCGCCGGCGAGCTGAACCTGATCACGATGGAACCGGCGCTGCTGACCGCGAAGGTGGCGGAAGCCGGCGAAGGGATCTACGTCAGCCGCGAGGCGCTGCGCGAGGTCGTCTCCCGCGACACCCGGCTCGGCGACCTGATCATGAACGCGCTGGTGAGCCGGCGGGCGACGATCATCGCGGCCGAGACCGGCGCTCGGCTGATCGGCTACGGCACCGATCCCGGGACCCGGCAGCTGCGCGAGTTCCTCACCCGCAACCGGGTGCCGCACCGCTTCATCGACATCGACGGCGACGACGGGATCATCTCGCCGCTGGACGGCGAGCCGCCCGCCGCCGAGGACCTGCCGATGCTGGTCAGCGGCGACACGGTGCTGCGCGCGCCGACGATCCTCGAGGCGGCGACGGCGCTGAACCTCCGCGCCCCGAACAAGACGGCGAAGAAAGCCTGGGACTGCCTGATCGTCGGCGGCGGGCCGGGCGGGCTCGGCGCGGCGGTGTACGCGGCGACCGAGGGGCTCTCGACGCTCCTCGTCGACGCGGTCGCGCTCGGCGGCCAGGCCAGCACCTCCTCGCGGATCGAGAACTACCTGGGCTTCCCGGCCGGCGTCTCCGGGTCGGACCTCGCCGACCGGGCGATCGCCCAGGCGCGCCGCTTCGGCCTGCGCACCGCGGTCCCCGAGCGAGCCGAGAGCCTTCGCCTCGAAGACGGCCGTTACGTGGTGTCCCTCGACAGCGGCGACGAACTGGCGGGCCGCACCGTCGTCCTCGCCACCGGGGCGAGCTACCGGCAGCTGCCGGTCGAGGGGATCGAGCGGCTGAACGGCTCCGGCGTCTTCTACGCCGCGACTCTGGTCGAGTCGCGGATGTGCGGGTCGACCGCCGTCTCCGTCGTCGGCGGCGGCAACTCGGCGGGCCAGGCGGCGATCTTCCTCTCCGGCACGGTCGAGAAGGTCTTCCTCCTCCTCCGCGGCGGCGACCTGCGCAAGGGCATGTCGAGCTACCTCGTCGACCAGATCGAATCGATCGACAACATCGAACTCCTCGTCCACACCGAGGTCCGCGAGGTCGGCGGCGGCAACTCCCTCGACGGGATCGTGGTCGAGGACAACCGCACCGGCGACCGCCGCGACCTCGGCTGCGGCGGCCTCTTCGTCTTCATCGGCGCCGACCCCTGCACCGAGTGGCTCGACGGCGCTCTCGCCAAGGACGACGACGGCTTCCTCCTCACCGGCGTCGACCTCGAGGTCACCCACCTCGGCGGCACCGCCGGCGCGATCGGCCGCCCCGCCCTCCCCCTCGAGACCAGCCTCCCCGGCGTCTTCACCGTCGGCGACGGCCGCTCCGGCTCGATCAAGCGCGTCGCCTCCGCCGTCGGCGAGGGCTCGATGGCCGTCCGCGTGATCCACGAGTACCTGGCGCTGCAGGCCGGCGCCGATTAGCTGAGGGTCGCACCCGGGACAAAGGACGCAAGGGGGGTCGGCGAGAGGGCCGTCTCACCCACGGTCCTGGCTGGCTGTGGCCGTGGGTGAGACGGCCGAGGTATGAAAGGTGCGAAGGAACTCCGACGCCGTTGCGGGTGATGTGAGGGAGATGCCGGGAACTCCACGCTTTGGCGCAGGTTCTTCCGCGAACTCCACGCTTCCGCGCACGTTCCTCCTCGATCCGACGCCGCCCGCGACAGCCGTTCGTCGCTTGCCCCCCATACGGGAGGGAAGAACGAAGGGCTGATCCGGGGTGCGACCGAAGCGTGACGAGGGTGTGGAGTTCCTGGCGGAAGCGTCACGAACCCTTGGACTTCCTGGCGAAACGCTCACGTCCTAGGACTGCCGCACCCGCCGGCACAACGGCCGTCCCGCCACCCCCCACACGCAAAACGACCCCGGAGGGTGGGTTCCGGGGTCGTCTGCCTTTGCGTCGGAGCCCTGAGGGCCCGGCGCGAAGTTTTGGGGGGCGGGGCGCCTTCGGGGCGCCCGACTATTTCTTGCCGACGATCTTTTCTACTACGTAGGCGGCGACGTTTTTGATTTCTTCTTCGCTCAGGGTGCCGCTGAAGGCGGGCATGCCGCCACCACCGTTGGTGACCTGTTCTTCGGCGCCTGCCTGTTCTTGGGCTTTCGGCATCGTCGTCAGGTCGGGACCGCCGTTGCCGCCGTGCCCGGTCGCGCCGTGACAGGTCGAGCAGTTTTCGGCGAACACTTCTTCGCCCGCGGCCGCGTCGGGAGCACCGCCGGCCGCCGCTTCTTCGCCACCGGCCTCGGCTTCTTCGCCACCGCCCGGTTCTTCGGCTTCTTCTTTCGGTTCTTCGGCCGGTTCCTGTTCCTCGCCGGCGTGCTGGGTGCCTTCGGCTACTTTTTCGGTGCCTGCCTCGGGGCCTAGCTTGCCGTTCAGCGAGAAGACCCAGAAGTTTTCGCCGTGCGAGGTCGCCGCGAGGCTGTTGCCGCCCGCGTAGATGGCGATTTTCTCTTCGCCTTCGTCTTCGAACGGGGTCACCGTGGTGTTGGCGCCGGCCCCGGTCTGGAAGCTCCAGAGTTCTTCGCCGGTTTCGGTGTTGAAGGCGGAGAGTTCACCGTTGTTCTGACCCATGAAGGTCAGCCCGCCGGCGGTGGTCACCGCGCCCGAGTAGCACGATTCGGGGAAGTCTTTCTGCCAGATGATCTTGCCGGTCGACATGTCGTAGGCCGTCAGGAAGCCTTTGGCGTTGAAGCCGGTGGTGCCGCCGATGTCACCACCCTCGAAGGTTTCGCCTTCGTTGTATTCGGTGTGGCCGGTTTCGGCGATCACGCCGAGCGCGCCTTCCGCCGAGCAGACGACGTAGATGTTCTGTTCCGGGTCATACGAGGACGGCGGCCAGTTGTCGCCGCCGACCGCCGAGTTCGGCGTCAGGTTGATCGTCGAGGGATCGGTCGACATCGGCTGGAAGATCTTCGTGCCGACGACCTTCTGTTTCGGCGTGTTGCCGGCGACGGCTTCTTCGACTTTTTCCACCGATTCCGGGCTGACTTCCAGCGGGCTGAACGGTTCCATCGTCGGCTCCGGCTGCGTCGGCGAGGTCTTCTGGGACGGGTCCTGCGGGACCTTCACCTCGGGGATCGGGTAGATCGGCTTGCCGGTTTCGCGGTCGAGCAGGTAGACCCAGCCGGTCTTCGAAGGCTCGCCGACCGCCTTCACGTCTTCGCCGTTCATTTCGCCTTCCATGAGAACGGTCGGGCTGGGGCTGTCGTAGTCCCAGAGGTCGTGATGCACCTGCTGGTAGCCCCATTTGATCTTGCCGGTCTTGGCGTCCATGGCGACGATCGAGGCGGCCCATTTGTTGTCGCCCGCGCGTTCGGCACCGTTCCAATCGGGCCCGGCGTTGGAGGTGGAGAAGAAGAGCGTTTCCGTCTTCGGGTCGACGGTCGGCGTGTTCCAGATGCCGGCACCGCCGTGCTGCCAGGCGTCGTTGTTGGAGGGCCAGCTGCCCTTGAAGTCTTTTTCGCCGGGGGCGGGGATCGTGTACGACTTCCACTTGATTTCGCCGGTCGTCGCATCGAGGGCGGTCAGGCGACCGCGGATCCCGTACTCGCCGCCGGAACCGCCGACGTAGAGCATCCCGTTGTAATAGAGCGGCGCGCTGGTGATCGAGTAGCCCGATTTCGGCTTCACGATCGGCGTCGACCACTTCACCTTCCCGGTTTCCTGGTCGAGCGCTACCTGGTCGCCGTTCAGCTGCGACACGAACACCATGCCGTCGCCGATCGCGACGCCGCGGTTGTCCCAGCCACAACAGATGACTTCGCCGAGCGGGTCGGGCGGCAGGTGCGGTTCGTAGGTCCAGATGACCCGCCCGGTCCCCGCGTCGATCGCGTAGACGTTGTCGCCACCGTCAGGGATGTAGATCGTCCCTTCGTACTCGAGCGCCTGGCCCTCGGCGGAGAACTTCGCCGCGGTGGCTTCTTTGCCGATCTTGGTGACGTAGTCGCCCTTCAACTGGGAGACGTTTTCGGTGTTGATTTCGTCGAGGGTCGAATAGCGGTCGTTGGTGGTGCTGCCGCCGTTGGTGATCCAGTTGTCACCCGCCTGTTCGGCGAGTTCTTCGGAGGAGAACGCAGGGGCCGTGGCGATCGGCGCGACCGCGTCTTCGCTGGTCGTGACGGTGCCGCCGGCGCCACCGCAGGCGGCGACGAGGAGGGCGAGACCGAGCAGGAGCAACCCACCGATGCCGACTCTGAGTTGCTTTTTCCTGCTGTTCATCCGGTCCTCCGACGTAGGTCTCAGTAATCCATTGCCTTTCTATGGAAAGTACCAGAACTGAGAACACCGTCTCACTTCCTGAGCGCTCAAGAAGCCGCCCGCTTTTACCGCTGGTCCGCGAGCGACTTCTCCCTGAGGATCGGCGCCAGTTCCGCGCGGCCGGCGACGCCGAGCTTGCGGTAGGCCTGGCCCAGGTGGCTCTCCACGGTCTTGCGGGTGATGAAGAGCCGGTGGGCGATCTGCGGGGTCGAGAGGCCCTGGGCGGCGAGGTCGGCGACCCGGCGCTCGCTCGGGGTCAGCGCGTCGACGCCGCTGCGGGCGGCGCGGCGGGGACGGCGGCCGAGCGCCCGCAGCTCCTCACGGGCCTCGGCGACCAGGCGCGGCGCGCCGGTCTCGTCGGCGAGCTCGAGCGCCGCGCGCAGCGTCTCTTGGGCGCGCTCGCGCTCGCCCGCCGCGCGCTCGGCGGCACCGAGTTCGACCATCGCGCGGGCCCGCGGCAGTCGCGCCGGGGAGGTCTCCAGGACCGCGACCGCCTCGGCCAGCAATGCCGGGCGCTCCTCCGGCGCCGCGGCGGCCGCCGCGGCCCGAAGCGCCTCGCCGAGGGCCCGCGGCGATTCCGCCTCGCGCGCCAACGCCAACGCCTCCGCCGCCCGCCCCCGCGCCAGGTCGACCTGGCCGCAGGCGGCGGCCGCGAAGGGGATCTGCGTCGAGGAGCGGAAGAGCCGCGCGTTCTTCACGCCGAATACCTCGCGCGCCAGCCGGTTCGACTCGAGGGCGTCGGCGAGGGCCTCCTCCGGACGATCTTCCGCAAGCCGCAGCGCCGCCCGCGCCTCCAGCAGGAGCAGTCGCTCGGGCGGGCCGACGTCGGCGCCCTCGCCGATCGCCAGCGCCTCCGCCGCCGCGGCGAGGTCGTCGCGGGCGACGTGGATGAAGGTGAGCGTGCGGGAGCTCCACGCCGCCGGGTCCCAGCCGAAGCGGTGGATGTCGAGCGCCCGCTCGGCGTCGGTCAGCGCCCCGTCGAGGTCACCGCGCTCGAGCGCCGCCATGCCGCGGAAGTGAAGCGCGACCGAGCGGGCGATCACCGCGCCGCGCGCTTCGGTCGCCGCGACCGCGTCGTCGAGCAGCGCCGTCTCCTCGTCCAGCAGGTCGATCGAGTGCAGGGCGAGGGCGGCGTTGCCGAGCGCGGCGCCGCGGGGGTCGCCGTCCACCATCGGGTCGGCGGCGAAGGCCGCGAGCGCGAGCCGGCGGACCAACGGCGCGGGCTCGTCGCGGAAGGCGAGCCAGGCGGCCAGAGCGCCGTTCAACGAAGCCGATTCCGGCAGCTCGCCCGCGCGCGCCCGCTCGATGATCGGCGCGAGGCGCACTTCCAACTCGCCGTGGAGCGGCGCGTAGAGGATCGCCGAGGCGAGCCAGGCGGCGGTCAGGTCGGCGGCGGCCGGGTCCTCGGGGGCCAGCTCGCCGCGGCCGACGTCGGCGACGCGGGTCGCCTCGGCGAGCTGCCCGGCGCGGTGCAGGGTGCGCGCGAGCGCGGTGCAGACGCCGATCCGACGGGCCGGATCGTCGAGCAGCTCCAATGCCTCGGCGAGGTGCTCGGCGCCTGCCGGGAGGCCCGCCGTCGTCTCGGCTTCGGCGAGCTCCGCCAGCAGCTCGCCGCGCTCGGCCTCCGGCGGCGGCTCGGCCAGCGCCCGCTCGAGGAGCGCCGTCGCGGTCGCCGCGTCGCCGCGGGCGAGCGCCAGCGCCGCGGAGTCGCGCAACCGGGCCACCGTCTCCGCCTCACCCGCCGGGCGGGTGTGGAGGAGCTGCGCGGTGACCGTCTCGACCGGCGCGCCGGCGGCCTCCAGTACGGCGGCGGCGCGCCGGTGGGCACGGGCGCGGGCGAACGGACCCATCTCGGCGCGCAGGGCGGCGCCGACCAGCGGCTGGGCGAAGTCGAGCGGCTCGGCCGCGGCGAGCAGGCCGGCGCCGGCGAGCGCGTCGGCGGCGTCCTCGGCGGTGTCCGGGTCGAGCTCGGCGAGCTCGGCGGCGACCGCCAGCGAGCCGGAGCCCTCGAGGATAGCGACCGCCTCGGCAAGCGCCGCCGGGGCGGCGCCGAGATGGGCGAGGCGCGAGACGATGGCGCGCATCACCGTCGCGGGCGCGGCGTCACGGACGGTGGCGACGTCGGCCGAAGGGCCGGCCGCGGCCAGCTCACGGGCGAGCTCGCGAACCAGCAGCGGGCTGCCACCGCTCGACTCGAAGCAGGCGTCGATCAGCGGCGCCGCGACCCCGTCGCCGCATTCCTCGCGGACCACGGCGGCGGTCGAGTCGTGATCGAGCGGGCCGGGCCGCAGCACCCGCGTCGCCGGCGAGCGGGCGAGCTCATCGACCAGCCCGTGTCCGGCGCCGCGGTCGAGGCGCGAGGCGAGCAGGAAGGCGATCGGCAGCCCCTCGGCGCGCGGGATCAGGTGGGAGAGGAAGGCGGCGGAGAGGCGGTCGGCCCACTGCGCGTCGTCGACGATCAGCAGGTGCGGGGTTGCCTCGTCCCCGGCGTCCCCGATCACCCGCTCGAAGCAGGCGAAGGTGAGCTGCTCGATCGTCGCCAGGCCGCGGTCGGGCGAGTCGCCGAGCTCCCCGGGGGACACCCGCAGCAGCACCCGCGCGAGGCCGAACGGAACCTGCTCTTGCAGCTCGGTCCCGCGCGCCGCCAGCACCTCCACCCCGCGCCCGGCCGCCTCGGCGGCGGCGAGATCGCAGAGGCTGGTCTTGCCGAACCCCGGCGGCGCCTCGATCAGGGTGACGCCGCCGCGTCCCTCCGCCACCGCCTCGACCGCCGCCCGCAGGGCCTCGAGCTCCTCGGCGCGATCGAACAGGGACGGAGACACGGCCGTACGCACGCTACTTAATATCGACTAAGAGACGCTGTCCTTTAGGCCAGTTGTACGGCGGGCGGACGTGGATACGATCGGGCCCGCCGCTCCAAGGGTGGGAGGAGCGACGGGCCTTTCCTCAACCGTGGCCCACTGAATGAACCACCCTGGCGGCCGGCGTCTCGAATCCGGCCGCCAAGCTCACTTCCCGCCGACGATGTCTTCGACCACGTACGCGGCGACGTTCTTGATTTCTTCTTCGCTCAGCTGACCTTTGAAGGGCGGCATCCCGCCGCCGCCGTTGGTCACCTGTTTTTCGGCACCCGACTGCGTTTTGGCGAGCGGCATCGTCCGCAGGTCCGGCCCGCCGTTGCCGCCGTGTCCGGTGGCGCCGTGGCAGACCGAGCAATTTTCCGAGAAGACTTCGCCACCGGCTTCCGCATCCGCGACGCCCGTGGCTTTGCCTTCTTCGCCGCTTTTGCCGCCTTCGCCTTCTTTCGCCGGCGGTGCCGCTTCTTCGCCTTCGGCCGCTTCGGCTTCTTCTTCTTCTTTGGATTTGTCGCCGGCGTGTTTGGTGCCTTCGGCGCCCTCTTCCAGGCCGGGGAGCGGTTCCATCGTGCCTTTCAGCGAGAAGACCCAGAAGTTTTCACCGTGGGCGGTCGCCCCGAGCGAGTTGCCGCCCGCGTAGATGGCGACCTTCTCTTCGCCTTCGTCCTCGAACACGGTGGCCGTGGTGTTGGCCCCGGCGCCGGTCTGGAAGCCCCAGAGTTTTTTGCCGGTCTTCGAGTCGAACGCCTGGAGTTCACCGTTGTTCTGGCCGACGAAGACGAGCCCGCCGGCGGTGGTCACCGCTCCCGAGTAACACGATTCGGGGAAGTCGTCCTGCCAGGCGATTTTCCCGGTCGACATGTCGTAGGCGGTGAGGAAGCCGGGCGTGTTGGAGCCCGACGCGGTGATGCTGTCCGAACCGATGTACGTTTCGCCTTCTTTGTACTTCTGTTCGTTCGGCGGCACGATCAATCCGAGCACGCCGCTCTGGGAGCACACGTAGTACATGTTCCCTTCCGGGTCATAAGACGAAGGCGGCCAGTTGTCGCCGCCGACCGCCGCGTTGGCGACCACGTTCATCACGTTCGGGTCACTGCTCATCGGCGTGAAGTCCGGCACGCCGACGACTTTCGGTTCCGGCTTCTGGCCTTTCACGCCTTCTTCCGCTTTCTTCACCGCCGAGGCGACCGGCTTGCCGACCGGGCTGAACGGTTCCATCGTCGGCTCGGGCTGCGTCGGCCAGGTCTTCTGGGACGGATCCTGGGGGACCTTCACCTCCGGGATCGGGTAGACCGGTTTGCAGTTTTCCTGTTCGACCAGGTAGACCCAGCCGGTCTTCTCCGGCTCGCCGACCGCTTCCACCATCTTGCCGTTCATTTCACCGTGGAAGAGGACGGTCGGGGACGGTGCGTCGTAGTCCCAGAGGTCGTGGTGGACCTCCTGGAAGTGGCATTTGTATTCGCCGGTTTCGGCATCGAGGCCGACGATCGACGCGGTGAAGAGGTTTTCTCCTTCGCGGTTGGCGCCGGTCCAGGGCGCCGCGTTGGAGGTCGAGAAGAACAGCATCCCGTTTTTCGGGTTCACGGTCGGCGTGTTCCAGATCGAGGCGCCGCCGTGTTTGTAGGTCCCGTTGTTCGGCCAGGTGTCGCCACCCGGTTCGTTCGGGGCCGGCGTCGTGTAGAAGCGCCACTTGATCTTGCCGGTCTTCGCGTCGAGGGCGGTGAGGCGCCCGCGCACCCCGTACTCGCCGCCGGAGCCGCCGGCGTAGACGGTGCCGTTGTAGTAGAGCGGCGCCGAGGTGATCGAGAAGCCGGATTTCGGTTTGACCACGTGGGTCGACCATTTGACTTTGCCGGTCGCCTGGTCGAGTGCGACCTCATCGCCGTTCAGCTGCGAGACGAACACCATCCCGTCGCCGATCGCCACCCCGCGGTTGTCCCAGCCACAGCAGATGATTTCGCCGAGCGGGTCGGGCGGCAGGTGCGGTTCGTACGTCCACAGTTTTTCGCCGGTCGAGGCGTCGAGCGCGAAGACGTCGTCGGCGCCGTCCGGGATGTAGATCGTCCCTTCGTACTCGAGCGCCTGGCCCTCGGCGGAGAACTTCGCCGAGGTGGCGTCGGAGCCGATCTTCGTCATCCAGTCGCCTTTGAGCTCGGCGACGTTTTCGGTGTTGATTTCGTCGAGCGAGGAGAAGCGGTCGTTGGAGACGTCACCGCCGTTGGTCACCCAGTTGTCGGCCGGCGCGGTTTCAAGTTCTTCGGAGGTGAATTCGGGCGCCGCCGCGATGCCTTCTTCTTCGGCTTCGGGTTCTTTGCTTTCCGCCGTTTCCGGTTCGGTGCTTTCGGCGGGGGTCGAATTGGTCGTCGTGGTCCCACCGCTGCCACCACAGCCGGAGATCACGATCCCGCCGACCAAGGCAGCCAGTAGGCACAGGAACACGACACCGCGAAGCCGCTTACTACCCATCGAGACGAACCTCCTCGCGCCACCCCACGCGGCGCACGTTTTTATCCCAGCCCATTTCTTGAATACTGGACGGCCACGAAGATACAGGAAAGCTCAGGCGTTTTGAAGGCGGCTGGCGCTGCGGCGCGACTCAGGTCGCGTCGTGGAAGATGATCCCGAGGGCGGTGCGGGAGCCGCTCGTCACCGTGCTCACCCCGTGGCGCATCCCGGCGCGATGCCAGCGGCGTTTGCCGGCGCCGGGACGGTGGTGGGTCGGGAAGATGACGAAGGCGCCCGGCGGCGGGGTGAGGACGTGGGCGCGGCTCTGGGCCCGGGGACGCTGTTCCAGCAGGACGAACTCGCCGCCCTCGTAATCGACGCCGCGACGGGAGAGGATCGTCAGCACCTGGAAGGGGAAGAACACCTCGCCGTAGAGGTCCTGGTGCAGCGCGTTCCAGTCGCCCTCGCCGTAGCGGAGGATCAGCGGCGTCGGCCGTTCCTGGCCTGCGGCGGCGCAGCGCTCCAGGAGCTCGGCGTGCTCGGCCGGATAACGCTCCTCCTCCCCCAACCGCTCCGCCCACTCGTTCGCGACCGGCGCCAGGTGGCCGTAGAAGGCGGCGCGCAGCTCGCCGATCGGCGACGGCAGCGGGTGGTCGAAGTACCGGTAGCGCCCGTCGCCGAAGCGATGGCGCGCCATGTCGACGGTCGAGCGGAATCGGCCGTCGTCGAAGAGCGCCGCCAGTTCAGCCCGCTCGCCCTCGTCGAGCACCTCCTCGGTGACCGCGAAGCCACGCTCGTCGAGCTGCGCGCCGAGCCCATCCCAGTCGAGCGCGTCGATCCGCTCCCACGGCGGGGCGGCAAGCACCTTCGTCCTCATCCCTCACTCCTCTCGTCGGTCGTCTCGGAGATAAGACGACCGACGTGTGAGGAACGTGAGGTTCGGTGCGCTGGCCCTACTCCCCCTGGACGAGCAGCAGGCGGTTGCCGTCGACATCGCGGAAGAAGAACATCGGCGGCACCGGGTCGCCCATCCGCATCACCTCGGGGTCGACGTCGACGCCCGCGTCGCGGAGGGCCGCGTGGTCGGCATCCACGTCACGGCTCTGGAAGGCGATCCGCGACTCCACGCCGACCTCCTGCCCCTCCATCGGCAGCACCAGCGCGACCGTCGTCGCCGCTCCGGCCGGTGCCACTTCGACCCAGCGGTCGCCGTTGCCGAAGGGCGTGTCGGCGCGCAGCTCGAACCCCAGCTTGTCGGTGTAGAACTCGATCGCCCGGTCCTGATCGGCCACCGGCACCATCACCGTGCCGACCTGGGTGACCGTCGTCGCTCCCTCGCTCATCTCTTCCTCCTGATCCTCTGGTGGCTGCTATCGAGGTTAAGACCACTTGAGGCTTCAAATCTAATCGCGCGATCCAGAAACCGCGGCGGTATGGTCGTTTCCATGGTCGCGGCACCGACCAAGCGGAGAGGCGGAGGGCTCGAGGCGGGCCTGCTCGCCGTCGCGATCGTCCTCGGTTGCCAGGTCCTCTGGCTCGTCGTCCCGGTCGGCACCCTCTGGGTGCTCACCCGGATCAGCGAAGACGCCTCGGTGATCCTGATCACCGGCCTCGTCGTGATGCCCCTCGCCCTCACCGCCGTCGCCTGGATGCTGGGCCGGGCGAACCGCCGCTACCTCCGCCTGGTCGGCGGCCGCACCGCCTGGCGCCGCGGCCCCCTCGAGGTCGCCCTTCCCGCCTCGGTCATGATCGGCATCGTGACCGCCCTGATCTGGTTCGTCTTCTTCGCGAACCACATGCCGACCGGGCGGGAACAGCTGATCCCCTGACGCCGGAGTCCGGCGCGTCACCCGCGGGTCAGCCGTCCGGTTCCAGATGCCAGATGCCCAGCCGGAAAAGGGCGTAGACGACGCCGATGAGCACGGCGAAGAGCAGCACGGCGAGGGCGAAAATTCGGGCGAGGTAGAGCAGCTTGGTCCATCGGTCGTCGCTCGGGCTCACGCGGGGACTCCGGCCTTGGTGCGGGAGGCCCAGAGCATCGCCCAGCGCCGGGGACGCAGGCCGTGGGACCCGGGCGCCGGCAGGCGACGGCCGCGGGAGCGGACCGGGTGCGAGAGGAACTGGGAGGCCTTGGTCTCGTAGACGAAGGCGCCGCCCGGCGCGAGGACGCGGGCGATCTCGTCGAGGGCGGCCGGGGACCTGGCGATGTGGTAGAGCGTGCCGAAGTCGATGACCACGTCGAAGGACTCGTCGTCGAACGGCATCTGACGCACGTCGCCGCAGCACAGCTCCGCCCGGGTTCCGTGCTCGCGGAGGTTGTCGGCGGCCTCCATCAGCAGCTCCCCGTCGATGTCGAGACCGACCAGCCGCCGCGGGTCGCACAGTCGATCGAGCACGGGCAGGGCGATCCCTCGTCCGCAGCCGACCTCGAGGACCCGCGCGTTCGCCGGCAGTTTCATCGCCCGGACGACCACCGGTATCTCCAGCTGAGCCTGCCGCGAGTTCTTCCCCTCGTCGTTCGGGAAGGGCCGGTACTCCAGTTGCTCGATCCCACTCTCTGCCTTCATCGCTGCCTCCCTGTGTCGTTGTTGACCAGTGGTCAGGAACGCTATCAGCTTGTAGACCGGTGGTCAGCAAGGGTTCGTAGGATGACCCCTCACATTCCATTCAGGAATGTCGGTTGGCCGGACGCGACTGGTTCGAAGGCCGCCGTGGACTGATCCTCGGTGCGTGACCAACGCCTCCAGTCCCCCCGCCCTTCGCGTCCTCCCCGGCCTCGTCCTCAGCCTCCTGGTCGCGATCGCGGCGTGGGCGATGGCGGAGCGCGTGCCGTTCGGCTCGGCCCCGGTGCTGGCGATCGTCATCGGCCTCCTCGTCGGCGCGCTCCTCGGCCCCCGCCCGGTGCTGCGTCCCGGCCTGCGCGCCTCCAGCTCGACCCTGCTGCGCGGCGCGGTCGTCGTCCTCGGCGCCGGGCTGCCGCTGACCACCGTCCTCGGCCAGGGCGCCCGCTCGCTGCCGGTCATCGTCGTCACGCTCGGCGGCTGCCTCCTGGTCGCGGCGACCCTCGGGCGCAAGCTCGGGATCGTCGACCCCCTGCGCACGCTGATCGGCGTCGGCACCGGCATCTGCGGCGCCTCGGCGATCGCCGCCGTAACCCCGGTGCTGGAGACCAAGGAGAACGACGTCGGCTACGCGGTGGCGACGATCTTCATCTTCAACGTCCTCGCCGTGCTCACGTTCCCGCCGCTCGGGCACACGCTCGGCATGTCCCAGCACGCCTTCGGGGTCTTCTCCGGCACCGCGATCAACGACCTCTCCTCGGTGGTCGCGGCGGGCAACGTCTACGGCAGCACCGCGCTGGCCACCGGGGTCGTGGTGAAGCTGACCCGCACGCTGATGATCGTCCCGGTGACCGCGTATCTCGCCGAGCGCGGCGCGCCGGCGCGGCCCGGCGGCGCGGCCGACCTCCGCGGGACCTTCGTTCGCGCCGTGGCCCGGACCCCGCGCTTCCTGCTCGCCTTCCTCGCCCTCGCCGCGGTCGCCTCGACCGGGCTGATCCCCGCCGACCTGCGGCCGACGATCAGCGAGCTGGCGACGGCGATGATCACGGTCGCCCTCGCCGCCGTCGGCCTCTCGATCGACCTCGCCGGCCTGCGGCGGACGGGCGCACGCCCGATCGTCCTCGGCGCCGCGCTGTGGGTGACGGTGTCGGCGCTCAGCCTCGGGGCGATGGCGCTCGGTCTCGGCGGCTGAACCGGGCGGGCCCGTGTGCGTCCCAGATCCGACGCGCGAGGAGACCGACCGCGAGCACCCCAGCCTGTAGAGCCACCTGGATGCAGACGAGCACGACGACGAACGCCACCGGCAGGATGAGCGGCTCGCGTTCGAACGGCGGGGCGTAGTCGGTGAGGTATTCGAGGTAGAGCATGGCCGCGGTCGGTGCGAGCACGGGCAGCAGCGCCCACCAACGGTTGACGAGGAAGACGGCGACGATCGCGAACCCGTAGGCCGCGGGGGCACTCCCGCCCCAGAGGTCGCTCGCGAGTCCAGGGTCACCGGCAGTCCAGGTGCTGCCGTACTGGGTGACCCCGAGCGCGAGCGCGGAGGCGACCGTGATCGCGATCCGGGTGCGGGTGCTCATCGGGTCGCCTCCTCGTCGCGATCCCGCTCCGGCTTGATCCGGGCGTAGGCGAAGGAGCCGACCAGCAGCAAGGCGCCGAGGCCGACGAAGGAGAGGACCCGGGCCAGCGCTTCGAGCTCGGCGAGGTCGTAGATCCAGACCTTGCCGATCGCCACGGCGAGGAGCCCGAGGCCGAAGAGCCGGACGTCGGCCCGCCGGCGCACGAGGCCGAGGACGACGGCGCCGAGGCCGGTCACGGTCCAGAAAGCCGAGAGCCAGGTCTGGCCGGCCTGGCGGGTCTCGCCGAGGCCGTCGACGCCGACCGTGTCGACGATCACGACCGAGCCGAGGTAGATGAGGAGCGTCGCGCCGGCGAAGACCGCGAGCTGCGCCGCCTCGGGCGAGACGCGCCGGGCGAAGCGGGCGATGGCGAGGGCTCCCGCGGCACAGGCGGCAATGGCGATCGCCGCTTCGGCGAGATCGGGGACGCCGTCGAAGATCGCTTTCGGCTGCGCCTCGAAGAGCATCGTGTGGCCGACCGCGAGGACCAGGAAGGAGACGGCGGCCATGATCATCCGCTCGGCGCTCGAGAGGCCGGTCGACGGCGTCGCGTCGAGGCGCGAGCCGAAGGCGGCGAGCACCGCTGCCGCGGCGGCCCAGGCGACGACCAGGGCGGGACCGTGGAAGGCGGCGCCGAAGCCGAAGGCGCTGATCGCGATGCCGAGGCCGACCAGGAGGGCGCCGAGTTCGCGATGGATCCGCAGGCGGATCGCGAGGACTCCGAGCCCGACCTGGAGCGCGGCGAAGGCGAAGAGCAGGACGACGGCAGCGGTCTGGTGGCCGGCGTCGTGGAGGAGCCAGTAGCCGGGGCCGACGAAGGCGACGCAGCTGCCGAACAGGAGGATCCAGGACGCGACCGGCAGCTCCTCCTCGGCGCGCTTGCGCAGCTCGTAGGCGATGGCGGCGCCGGCGTAGAGGAGCCAGAAGCCGGCGAGGACGGCGACGCCGAGGACGAGGTGGTCGCGCCCGTCGGTCGCGACCCAGGCGACGAGCTGCGGTGCCGAGACCACGAAGGCGCCGAGCGCGAGCCAGTCCCAGCGCTGCCAGACGAGGATGCCGACGGTGGCGGCGAGCGCCATCGCGACGAAGGCGATTGAGAGGCCGCTGCCGGCGACGCCGACCATCACCGGCGAGGCCAGCGCGCCGAGCGAGCCAACTGCGGCGACGATCGGGGAGCGCCAGCGGACGGCGATCGCGAAGCCGATCGCGGCGACGGCGGCGCCGAGGACGAGGCCGAGCTCCGGCGCGATCAGCGAGTAGGCCTGGGTGGCGACGACGATCGTCCCGAAGAGGCCGGAGATGGCGCTGGCGACGAGGGCGCGGGCGGCCTCGGTGCGACCGCGGCGCTCGTGCAGCCAGACTCCACCGATGAGCCCGCCGAGGGCGATGGCGGCGGCGATGATCGTCCGCGTCTCCTCGTCGAGCCAGCCGCGGCTGATCGCCATGCCGAGGAAGAGGACGGCGCCGAAGAGGATCGCGATGCCGCCGATCCAGGCGAGAACCTGGCCGCCGAACACGGCCTCGAGGTCGAAGGCGGTGCGCTCGCGACGCTCGACCGGCGGCTTCGGCCACGCGGGCCTTGGCGCCCGCGCCGGGGCGTGTCGGATCGTCGGCGCCGGCGCTCGACGAATCGGCGGTGCGGCCTGCGTCTCCATCCCTCCTTCCAGCCGCCGCAGCCGTGCGGTCACGTCGGCGAGCTCACTCTCGACCTGCTCGAGTCTTGACTCGGTCGTCATCGGTTCCCCCTCATCCGGTTGAAGAACAAGTTGCTGACCATCGGTCAACAACCGTAACAGGCTTGTAGACCGTTGGTCAACAAGTATGGTCGGGGCATGCCGGATCCCTCCTACCGCCGACTGGACGTGGACGAGCGGCGGGAGCAGCTGTTGGAGCGCGGCGCCGAGCTCTTCACGGCCAACCGTTATGAGGAGCTCTCGATGAGCCGGATCGCGCGGGAGGTGGGGATCTCGAAATCCCTGCTCTACCACTACTTCCCGAGCAAGCAGGCCTTCTTCGAGGCGACGCTCGGCGCCTGGGCGGACGAGCTGCGGGCGCGGACCGAGCCCGACCCCGCGCTGCCGCCCGCCGAGCAGCTGGTCGCCAGCGTCGGCGGCTTCCTCGCCCTGGTCGAGGAGAACTCGGTCGCCTACCGCAACCTGATCGGCAGCGCCACCGGGGTGCCGGAGATTCGCGATCTGATCGCCGAGGTTCGCCGCCAGACCGCCGAGCGCATCCTCGCCGGGATCTACCCCGGGGAGGCGCCGCCGAAGGCACGCGCCGCGGTCGCCGGCTGGCTCTGGTTCATGGACGGCGCCTGCCTCGACTGGATCGAGCACGGCGACATCGAGCGCGACGAACTCCGTGATCTGCTGATCGGCACGCTGGTGGGCGCGCTGGTCGCCACCGGCTCACCGCCGGATCTCAGTTAGCGTCGGCCCACTCCGCCGCGAGGCGGACGATCACGGCGGCGGCCGCGGCCATGTCCTGCACCGAGATCCACTCGCGGACGCTGTGGAACTCGTGGCCGCCGGCGAAGAGGTTCGGCGTCGGTAGGCCCATCGCGCTCAGCATCGAGCCGTCGGTGCCGCCGCGGATCGGGTTGCGGATCGGCTCGATGCCCTCGGCGCGGAGCGCGCGCTCGGCGATGTCGACGACCTCGGGGACCGCCTCCAGGTGGCTGCGCATGTTCGGGTACTGGTGGTTGACCTCGAAGGTGAGCTTCGCGGTCGGCTCCTCTCCCACCACCCGCTCGGCGATCTCGCGCAGGAACGCGACGTGCTCGGCGAGCAGGTCGTCGTCGAAGTCGCGGACGATCGCGCGGATCTTCGCCGACGCCGCGGTGCCCTCCATCTCATAGATGTGGATGAAGCCTTCGCGGCCGGAGGTGGTCTCCGGCGAGAGGCGGTCACCGGGCAGCTCGGCGACGATCCGGGACGCGAGGCGAGCGGCGTTGACGAGCTTGCCGGTGGCGAAGCCCGGGTGGACGTCGACTCCCTCGACCGTGACGATCGCCTCCGAGCCGGTGAAGGTCTCGTCCTGCAGCTCGCCGAGGGTCGAGCCGTCGATCGTGTAGGCGCAGAGGGCGCCGAAGGCCTCGACGTCGAAGAGCGAGGCGCCGAGGCCGACCTCCTCGTCGGGCGTGAAGCAGATCCGCAGGTTGGGACGCGGCAGCTCCGGGTGCGCGGCGAGGTGGGCGACCGCGGCCATGATCTCGGCGATCCCGGCCTTGTCGTCGGCGCCGAGCAGGGTGTCGCCGCTGGAGGTGACGATGTCCTCGCCCGCCTTGCCCTGGAGCGCCGGCATCGCGGCCGGGTCCAGCACCGTGCCCGCGTTCGGCAGCTCGATGACGCCGCCGTCGTAGGAGAGGTGGACCAGCGGCTCGACGCCTTCGGCGGGCGCGTCCGGGCTGACGTCCATGTGGGCGATCAGGCCGATCGTCGGGCGCGGCTCCTCGCCGTTGGCAGGGAGCGTCGCGGTCACATAACCGTTGTCGTCGAGCGCGGCGTCGGCGATGCCGATCGCGCTCAGCTCCTCGACCAGCAGGCGGCCGAGGTCCAGCTGCCCCGGCGTGCTCGGGCTACCGGTGCGCTCGCGCGCGGCCTGGGTGTCGATGCGGACATAACGTTCGAAGCGCTCGAGCGTTTCCCCGGACAGGGACTCCGCGAGCGCGGAAGTGAAGGCGGGCATCGGGGGAGCGTAGTCTCCGCGCCATGCCGACCCGAGTAGGAGTTCAGATCCAGCCCCAGCAAGCCGACTTCGCCCAGATGCGCGACGCATGGAGGGAGGCCGAGGAGCTCGGCGTCGACTCCATCTACACCTGGGACCACTTCTATCCCCTCTACGGGGATCCCGATGGCAAACACTTCGAGGGGGCGACCTCCCTCGCCGCCCTGGCGGCGGCCACCGAGCGGGTGAGGATCGGCGCGCTCGTCTTCTGCAACTCCTACCGCAACCCGCAGCTGCTGGCGAACATCCACTCGACGATCGACCACATGAGCGGCGGCCGCGTGATCCTCGGGATCGGCGCGGGCTGGTTCGAGCGCGACTACGACGAGTACGGCTACGAGTTCGGGACCGCGCCGGAGCGCCTGCGCGCCCTGCGCCGCGACCTGCCGCTGATCGAAGAGCGCCTCGGCAAGCTGAACCCGCCGCCGGTCGGCGACATCCCGATCATGATCGGCGGCGCCGGGGAGAAAGTGACGCTGAAACTCGTCGCCAAGCACGCGAAGCTCTGGCATACCTTCGCCGACCCGGGGACCTACGCGCACAAGTCCCAGGTTCTCGCCGAGCACTGCGAGAAGGTCGGTCGCGACCCGAACGAGATCGAGCGCGTGATCGGCTCCCGCGACCCGATCCTCCAGCACGCCGACGCCCTGGTCGACGCCGGCGTGACCGAGCTGACGGTCGGCGTCGACGGCGGCTCCGACGGCAGCTACGACCTCGGCGAACTGCGCGAGCTCCTGCAGTGGCGCGACGCGCGCAACGCCGCGGGCTGAGGACTTCCCGGCGCGGGCCGCGACGAGGCCCGCGCCCTCAACTGAAGATGCGTACCGGCGTCCCCGCGCGGGCGTGCGCGGCGAGCCAACGAATGCCCGCGTTGGGGATCCGGATGCAACCGTGCGAGGCGGCGCTGCCGAGCGGGTCGGCGAGGCTGGCGCCGGCGCGGCCGTGGATCGCGATCCGCCCCGGGCCGCCGCCGAAGCTCTTCAGCACCGGCGAGAGCGCGGTCAGGGGCAGTGCCCAGGGGCCGAGGAAACCGTGCGGGTCGGGCTGGGGGTTGCGTTCGTAGATCGCCGCCAGGCCGGCGGGCGTCGGCGTCGCGGCCCTGCCGATCACGATGGGATAGCGGTGGACGAGGCGGCCGGAGCGGTAGACGACCAGGCGCCGGGCGCCCTTGTGGATCTCGATCCAGATGTCGTCGGGTCGCAGCACGGTCCGGTCGGCCGGGATCCAGCCGGCCTTGCCCGTCGGCCGCACCGGCAG
>Ga0268266_10001864_pt1 | contig 23828 bp, 27 predicted proteins | sample KBSS13metaG_FD_190356 | JGI IMG/M metagenome (GOLD analysis project Ga0268266, IMG submission 190356) | Switchgrass rhizosphere microbial communities from Kellogg Biological Station, Michigan, USA - KBS S1-3 metaG (SPAdes) (version 2) | ecosystem: Host-associated > Plants > Roots > Rhizosphere... | reverse complement strand
CGGACGTTTCCATTTTTTTTCGTTGTTGTGAGGAGGCAGGTTAACGGCGGGGCGGCGGTGGTCCACCAAATTTCTGGCCGGCCTTGTTGACGGATGCGCTGACGTCGCCGAGCATTTTTCGCGTCTCGGCGATCAACTGCCCGGATTTCTTGTCGAAACTCTCGATCAGTTCGCGCATCGAGATCACCGTCGGGAGCAGTTCACCGTCATATTTGTCGCTGGCGAGGCTGCCGAGGAAGTCCTTGGTCTTGGTCAGCGCGCCGTCGACGGCATCGACGCCGGATTCAGCGCTCGCGATGATGCTGGTAATCTTCTCGCCGTCGCCGGACAGCGAGGCCGTGTACGTCTCGAAATTCCGCAGTGTATCCTTGACCGCCACCTCGTTCTCGGTGATCACCCGGTCGACGTTGCGTAGCGCCACGCGGATTTTTTCCTGGGTGTTGAGCGTTCCTTCCTTGTCGGCCGTCAACTCCGGAATGCCATCGGTGCCTTTTGGCGGCGGCGGCGCCTCGTCCGAGCCGCCGGTGAACGAGATCGCGGCAATGCCGGTCAGCCCCTGAAATTCGAGGCCGACCTGGGTATCGCTTTTTACCGGCGTGTTGCCGTCGATCATGGCGAGGGCTACGACGCGGCGCGGATGGTCGAGCTTGAGCGACACCACCTCACCGACCCGGATGCCGGCGAAATTCACGCTGCCGCCGTTGCGAAGGCCGGACGCCGAGCCTTCGAAGATCACGCGGAACGGAACCTTCTGCTTGGCGCTGACGAATCTCTGGTAGCCGAGAAACCCGCCCAGCGATCCCGCGATCAGGGCGAGGGTCAGGCTGCCGATCATCAGATTGCTGGCGCGAACCTTCATCGAAACCTTCCGAAGCAGGCTCCAGAAATAGCGGATTTGCCGGGCTGAGTCACCGCAGCCTTTTCCTAAGCCTCGCCCCACAAGCGGTCAGGCGGATGCCTTTCGCGACGCCACGAACACCCCGGTCAGCACCAGCGCGAAGCCGATGAAGTGGAACGCTTGCGGATGCTCGCCCAGGAAGATGATCGACATGATGGTTCCGAACACCGGGACCACGTGGAAGAAGGGCGCTGCGCGGTTCGCGCCGATCAGCTGCACGCCGCGATTGAAGCAGAGATAGGCGATCGTCGAGGGAAACAGCGCGACATAGAACAGCGACAGCAGGTTCGACGCATTGATCTGCATCGGCGGCCGCACGAACAGTTCCCAGATGAACAGCGGGATCAGGCAGGCCGCGCCGGCGCCGAAGGTGAAGGCGACGAATGACAGGCCGTGAATTGCCGGCCGCTTCAGCGACAGCACCGAATACAGCCCGAAGATCGCCAGCGCCACGAGGAAGATCAGGTCGCCTCGGTTGAATTCGATATTGGAAAGCTTGCTGAGATCACCATGCATCAGGATGATGAGCACGCCGGCCATCGACAAAAGAACGCCTGCGGCCTGCGCCAGCGTCAGCCGCACCCCGAGCAGCGCCAGCGACCATACCGCGACCACCAGCGGACCCGCCGACTGCAGCAAGAGCGTGTTCAGCGCCTGGGTGTGCTCGAGCGCCCAGTATTGCAGGGTATTGAAGGCGCCGATGCCGGTGATCGAGAGCACAATCATGACGCCGAGTCCGCCTCTGATCGCGGGCCAGTCGCGGACCAGGTGCTTCCAGGCAAACGGCAGGATGATCAGGAATGCGAACGACCAGCGCAGAAACGAGAGCGTCACCGGCGCGATGTGGCCGGCGGCGAGCCGTCCCACGATGGCGTTGCCGGCCCAGCACAGCGCGGTGATGCTGAGCAGCAGATAAGGCTGGTTGGCGAGCCAGTTGCCGGATGAGGCGGATGAAGTCTGGTCGGTAGCCGTCATTGAAGGATAAGGCCCGGTTCATGACGCCGCGGCCCGCCCGGCCGATGTCGCCGAGCCGGAAAATAGCCCGGCTCCTGTCACAGACACGGATTTGCCTTGCTCATCAATGGTGCAGGATGCATCGCGACCATGCAGGCCGGTTCGACTGCGTCCTTGCTTGTTCTTTGGCTTGTTGTTTGGGGTTGTCAGCAGCCGAGCGAATATGCAATCATAGGACGATTGATACATGCAACCCAACCCTTGTTTGTTTTTCAGGGTCGCTTGTCAGTCTTTGCGGATTATTTTGACGTAATCGGGCGTCCTTCGATCATTGGGACCACGGGTTTGCGGCCGCGCTTTGGGCGGCTTCTTCTCTCCGTGAGGTCGAATTTTAATTTCTAGACGGTGGGTCATTCCTTGAGCAAGCCAATGTCGGCCGAAGAAGCCGAAGCCGAAACGCGTCACCAGTTCGCCGTTCGGGCCAATTCCATACTGGCGTTCGTCGAATGCGACGAGGGGCAGCGCCCGAAACTGCGCGAAGCCATCATCGCGGCGATGCTATGGGCGCAGACGCAGCCCAAGCTCACCCGGTAGGGGCGGTCTGCCGACGCGAATGCGGCTCACGCGACGAGCGCGCGCGCGATTGCGCTCGCGGCCTTCACGGCGTCTTGGGGGGCGAGTTCGACCTGCAGGCCGCGCTGGCCGCCATTGAGGAATATGCTTGCATGGCCGAGCGAAGGCTCTTCGATCGCGACCGGCACGCGCTTCTTTTGTCCGAACGGTGAGATGCCGCCGACATGGTAGCCGGTCAGCCGTTCGGCGTCCGTCGGCCGCATCATTTTCGCCGTCTTGGCGGCGAAGGCGCTGGCGAGTTTCTTCATGCTGACTTCGCAGTCCGACGGCACCACGGCGCAGACCGGCCTGCCGTCAACCTCGGCCATCAGCGTCTTGAGCACGCGCGCCGGCGGCACGCCGAGCGCCTCCGCCGCCTGCAGCCCGATGCTCGCCGCATCCGGATCGTAGTCGTAGGCATGCAGGGTGAATTTGACGCCAAGCTTTTCCAGCGCCTGGGTCGCACGGGTGGTTTTCGACATGGTCCTTCCGTTATTGCCGGATGTTAATACATTGGCTCCCGGATGGTCACGAATATTCCGGGGAAATCAATGGGTTGGAGTGCTTCTAAGACCCTTTGGAGGCCGCCTTCTTGCTTGCCTAGAGCACCCTCTTCCTTTATCCGGTGGGGCTGCCTCGCATGCGAACGGCCCCGGCCGTGATTTTGGCTTGGCAGGCTAGCGCATGGTCCGGAAAAGTGGAGAGCGGTTTTCCGGAGAGGTCATGCTGGGACCATCAGATTTGCAGGGAACACCTTAGAAATGGCCAATGTTGTCGTCGTCGGCGCCCAGTGGGGCGACGAAGGGAAGGGCAAAATCGTCGACTGGCTGTCGGAGCAAGCCGATATCGTCGTGCGCTTCCAGGGCGGCCACAATGCCGGCCATACCCTCGTCATCAATGGCGAGACCTACAAGCTGGCGCTGTTGCCCTCCGGCGTGTTGCGGCCGTCGAAACTCGCGGTCATCGGCAATGGCGTGGTGTTCGATCCCCAGGCGTTCCTCGATGAGGTGGCAAAACTGAAGGGGCAGGGCGTCGCCATCAGCCCGGAAAACCTGCGCATCGCCGAGAACGTCACGCTGATCCTGCCGCTGCATCGCGAACTCGATGCGTTGCGCGAATCATCCAATGCCAGCACCGCGATCGGAACCACGCGCCGCGGCATCGGGCCGGCCTATGAAGACAAGGTCGGCCGCCGCGCTATCCGTCTGATGGACCTCGCCGACCTCGACACGCTGCCGCACAAGATCGATCGTCTGCTGGCGCATCACAACGCGCTTCGCCGCGGGCTCAATCTCGAAGAGATCGACGGCGGCGGCATCCTGAAGGAGCTTACCGCGCTGGCGCCGAAGCTGTTGCCGTACACCGAGACGGTGTGGCGACTGCTCGACATCAAGCGCCGCGAGGGCAAGCGCATCCTGTTCGAGGGCGCGCAGGGCGCATTGCTGGATGTCGACCACGGCACCTATCCCTACGTCACTTCGTCCAACACGGTGGCCGCGCAGGCGGCGACCGGCACCGGGCTGGGCCCGGGCGCGGTCGGTTATGTGCTGGGCATCTGCAAGGCCTATACGACGCGGGTCGGCCAGGGACCGTTCCCGACCGAACTCAACAACGAGATCGGCGAGGAGATCGGTCGCCGCGGCAAGGAGTTTGGCGTCAACACCGGGCGCAAGCGCCGCTGTGGCTGGTTCGATGCGGCATTGGTGCGGCAGACCGTCCGCACCTGCGGCATCACCGGGCTGGCACTTACCAAACTCGATATTCTCGACGGCTTCGACACCATCGAGGTCTGCACCGGCTACATGCTGGACGGCAAGGAAATCGACCATCTGCCGGCGGGCGAGGGCGCCCAGGCCCGGGTGGTGCCTGTTTATGAGACAATCGAAGGCTGGAAGGAGCCGACCGCCAACGCACGTTCCTGGGCAGATTTGCCGGCCCAGGCGATCAAATATGTTCGTCGGGTTGAGGAACTGGTGGGTTGTCCCATTGCGTTGCTTTCCACCAGCCCCGAACGCGAGGATACTATTCTGGTACAGAACCCGTTCGAGGCTTAACGAGATATTACCGCCAGGCCTGCAGTATTGAAGAGAAATGGCTGATTATTACCCGCTGATCGCACGCGCTATTGCCGGCCTGGACCCCAATGCTCCGGGCGAGAGCCGACGTGCGCTCTATGAGCGGGCGCGCACCGCGCTGATCGCGCAGTTGCGCAGCGTTCAGCCGCCGCTTTCCGAATCCGAAATCACCCGCGAGCGGCTGTCGCTGGAAGAGGCCGTGCGCAAGGTCGAATCAGAAGCTGCCCAGCGCGCCCGCGAGGCCTCGCGGCCCGGTGGCGGCGCGGCAGCACGGGGTGGCGAAACCTTCCGCCGCGCCAATGCGCGTCCGCCAGACGCCGCACCACCTCCCGGCGCGCCCCCTGCGCCCGGTCCCGGACCACGTCCGCGTCCGCCCGGTCAGGGTCCCTCGCGCGATGCGCGTCCGCCACTTGGCCAAAGTGAGCAACGCCCGCCGCGCGACCTGCGCGCCGATCCGCCACCGCCCGGCGCGCCGCGCCCGCAGCCGCCCCAGATTCCGATGCAGGATGCCGGCCCGCCGCCGAATCGCGGTCCCCGCCGCGGTCCCGACAACGGCGCGCCGCCGATGTCGCCGCAGCCGCCAGCCATGCGCGGGTTCCGCGACATCGCCGCCGATGCCGACGATCTCGGCCGCGCCGCAGCGCAAGCCAACCGTGCCGCGCGGAAAACCTATGCCAACGTGCCGTCGCCCTCGCCGGAATTCGACCGGCTCGAGCCGAGCATGGAAGACCGCGGCGCCGATCCCGAGACGCCCTATTCGTATGACGAGGCGGCGGAAGAGGCCGACCGCTACGCGCCGCAGCCGCCGCCGCGCGGCGATCGCTCAAGGCTCTCGCAGGATCGCGACCGCGAGCCGAAGAAGCCCGCCCGCACAGGCGCGGCGTTTCCGTTCAAGAGCGCGATTGCGGTCGGCATCGTGCTCATTCTGGTCGGCGCCGGCATCCTGTGGGGCAAGGCGGCAATCACGGCCGTGAGCGGCCTGTTCAAATCCTCCCCCGTGGCGGAAGCCCAGAAGGATCCGGCCGCGCCGCAGTCGCGCCCGAAGATTCCCGATCGCGTCGGTCAGCCGTCGTCGAGCGAGAACGTGGCGCCCGTGGCGCAGCGCGTCGTGCTGTATGATGAGGACCCGTCCGATCCCAAGGGCAAGCAATATGTCGGCTCGGTGATCTGGCGTACCGAACCGATCAAGGCGAGCGGCAACCAGAAGCCCGATATCGCCGTGCGCGCCGACATCGAGATTCCCGACCGCAAGTTCAAGATGACGATGTCGTTCCGCCGCAATACCGACTCGTCGCTGCCGGCGAGCCACACCGCGGAACTGACCTTCATCCTGCCGCCGGATTTCTCCGGCGGCGGCGTCGGCAACGTGCCGGGCATCCTTATGAAGTCCAACGAGCAGGCGCGCGGCACGCCGCTGGCGGGTCTCGCCGTGAAAGTCACCGACGGCTTCTTCCTGGTCGGCCTCTCCAACGTCGATTCCGACCGCGCGCGCAATTTGCAGCTCCTGAAGGAGCGTTCGTGGTTCGACGTGCCGCTGGTCTACGTCAACCAGCGCCGCGCCATCATCGCGATCGAAAAGGGCGGTCCCGGCGAACGCGCGTTCAACGACGCGTTTGCAGCGTGGGGCGAGTAGCGGCCGGCGCGCAATGGACGCGCGCTCAGGCCTGAGCTGATCTCCGTTGAATCAGGAAATCGATCGCCAAATCACTTGCCAGGCCGATCGCTCGCGGCGTAACGAAAGAGGCCGGCAGGAAAACGGCCTCCGTATTTCAGATCATCCAGGACGTTTTCGCGTTCGTCGTCGCGTGAAACCAGCGATTACTCGTCGGTGGTGGCGGCGGCGCGCCTTCGCGCGACGTTCTCGCGCTCCATCACGGCACGGCAGCCCGGACTGACCTGCGCGCGGAGCTTGTGCATGCAGGCGGTGATTCTCTGGACGTTGGGAACTTCGTGACCGCACAGCCGCATGGCGTCGCCGGTGCACATCTGCTGCGCCTCCGACGAGAAGGCGAGGCCCGGGGGTGCGGCAAGTACTGTTGCCGCCGAGGCGACGGCGAAGAGAAGGGCGATCCTGCTTGTATTATGGAAAGTCATCGATGCGTTCCCCAAGGTTGCGCGCGGTGCTGCCGCTGTTCGTTGGGGGCGCTGCAAGCGGCTTGCGCTGCCGCATGCGTCATCCTTCACGCGGGCGACACCCGGTGTGGCTGCTCGAATTCTGTCGATGTTCGAATCAAAAGTGCTGCGCTGCCCCGCACGAATTATGCGCCAACGCTGTGAAGCTGCAATGGCTAACGTCAACACTTTCTGGACTGTTGCGTGTGGGCCACGTCGATCGAAGTGAGTCTCAGCGTCGCCATCCCTGACCACGATCGAACAGACACGCGCGCAGCGACGCACGCGCGGTGTGGGGAGCGAAGCCTTCCTCACCGGCAATGTGCTGCGCAGCCGCCAACCCACGTCCCGCGGTACGGCTTCCCAGATCCCTGCGATCCCTGATCCCAAGGGCGCGGGCGTTGCGCGGCCCGTTGTCCCGGCCGGCCAGCCTCGCCTCTGGCTTCCCGCAAAACTCAGTACAAATGCGGAAAATTCAGGGTCGGAAACAACCACCCGTTAGGGAAGCCTGCGTACGATAGGCGGCTATCTCTCGCACCCGCCTCATTGTTTTCGTTGGAGTTAAAAGGCTGCCGAAACCGGCCTTTCGATTGGCGCTCTCATGCTTGTTCGTTCTGCTGCCGATGAATCCACGAAGACCCCGGCCATCCCGTGCGATGGAGCGGCCGCGGCTGGAAGCGTTCCGAACCGTGGGCCTGAAGGCATGACGCGAGCTTGGCGAAATGAGGCGATGCGGCGAGCCGGGATGTCCGGCGCGGAGGTGGCATAGCCATGCCTGCCGCAACGTCGGATCTGCGCAAGGAATTGAACGGCGCCGAAGAGGATGGACCCGAGCACGATGCCCGGATTTTCGGGGAGGTGACCGACCTCTTCCTGTCCAATGTCGGTCGCCTCGGTGACTCGCAGATCGCCGCCGTCGATGGCGTCCTTGCCCACCTGATCGACCGGGTGGATGCAACGACCGTGACCCAGCTCAGCGAGGCGCTGTCCGTCATCGACCGGGCGCCGCGCCAGACGATCCGCAAGCTTGCCTTCCACGCGCAGCCGCTGCTGGCGGTGCCCGTTCTCAAGAGCTCCAGCTGCCTGTCGGATGCCGACCTTGTTGAAGTGGTCAAAACCCGCAGCCAGCAGCATCTGCTGGCAATCTGCGATCGAAAGACGCTCAACGAAGCACTGACCGACGCACTGATGAGATTCGGCGACGTCAACGTCTCCAACGCGCTCGCCCGGAACCCGGGTGCGCGGTTTTCCGAATGCGGATACGCGACGCTGGTGGGACGGGCGGAGCGCGACGAGGGCCTGGCGGAAAAGCTCGGCGCCCGCCTGGACATTCCCGGCAGCCTGCTGCGGGAGCTCATTGGCAAGGTTGCCGATGTCGTCCGCGCGCGGTTCCTGACGGGGTCGCGACCCGTCGCGCGTGGCAAGACCCAGAATTCAGCTGCGGCGCCTGCCGGACAGGTGGCCCGGAAAAAGATCGACTACACCCAGGCGCAAAGCGAGGTCGTTGCGCTCAACCGCACCGGCAAGCTGAACGATTCGATCGTCAACCGGTTTGCGGTGAGGGGCGAATACACCCACGTGGTCGCAGCGCTCGCCTTGAAGGCCGACGTCAAGGTCGAGGCCATCGAACCATTGCTCGACCCCGACCGGGTGTATGGACTGATCGTTGCCTGCAAGGCCGCCCAGGTGACCTGGTCGACGACGACGATGATCGTCCGCAACCGGCCCAATTGCCCACCATCCACCGATCGGGAACTCGACCAATGCGTCGCCGTGTACGAGTCCTTGCTGCTGTCGGTGGCGCAATGGACGATCCGGTGGGGGTCTGATCGGATCCTCGGCAAAACCGCGCCCGCGGCGTCGCCGTCGGCGGGTAAGAAGGTGGGCCAGCCTGCCTGACACTGGCCTTGTCGGATCCGTGAACCCGTCGGCCTCTTGACTCAACCCTGACTAGATTTGAAATTGCGTCCGGCCTGGGCGCTGACCAGAAGCGGATCATGTCCGGCTATGAATGCGATCGATCCGCTGGCGAGCCTTCTTGTTCGACGCATGAGGTCAACGCAGAGGTCGCCATGAAGCGCTACCTGATCTTCGGAGTGATCGGCCCGTTCATCGGCGGGTTTCTGATGCTGTTCGCGACCACGGTGGCGTCGGGCTACTGGAGCGACACCAGCTGGTCGGAGATCGGCAAGTTTCTCGGCGCGTTCTTCAAGACGCTGCACTACAGCTATCTGTTCGGCCTCGTGCCGATGCTGATGATTGGCGCGATCGACGACATTCTCTATCACGTCAAGCGCATTTCTCCGGGAATGCGAACGCTGATCGTGGCCGCCATCGGCTTTGCGATATCCTCATTGCTTTATGGTTCGCGCGGGCCGGATACCGGCGTGATGAATTTTTTGCTCTTCGGTCTCGTCGGCATGGTGCCTGCGATGCTGGCGTCGTGGCTGGCGCACCGATATGCCGACGCGCCGCAGCCGGTGCATTCGACGTAAGCGCGGCCCGTACCGCTTGATCGGAACCCTAGCGCTACCGCGATGGCGCATGTCAGGGTTTACCTGACCTCAGCCGCCAATATGGCGCTTGGCAGACTAATGTCAGGCTGGTCCGATCGGGTAATGCAACGTAAGGAGCCCCCACAAGGTTGTCAGTCTTCGCCGGCGAAAGAACATGCGTGCGTCAGGGATCGCGGAGTTGAGTAACAGGCTTTCCGCCGGTTCGGGCCGAAGCAAGGAAGCCGCCTGGCTTTTCACGGCGCTGGTTCTGACGGCCGCCATTCCGGTCCTGCTGCTCGGGGGATGGATGGCCTACATCACCGCGGACCAGGAACGAAGCTACGCCCGCAAAGCCGCCACGGAGGCGCTGACACAAGTCGCGCATCGGATCGAGGGCGAGATTTCCCATGAAATCCAGGTCGCGGAGACGCTTGCAAGTTCCGCCGCGCTCGACGACGGGAACCTGAGCGACTTCTATATCGAGGCGAAACGGATCGTCGCCGCCCGTCCCCTGTGGGAGACCGCCTTCCTGACCAAACCGGACCGCGAGCAGGTCCTGAACGTATTGCGGCCGCTCGGCGCGCCGCTCGGACGACCGGTGACTGACACCGAAAGCTTCAGCGCGGTGCTGCGCACACGAAAGCCGGTGCTTGGTGGGCTCGGGCAGTTTCAGGCCTCCATCGGCAAGCGGCTGGTCGCCCTGCGTGTGCCGGTCATTCGCGACGGTGAGCTTCGCTACATTCTGACCGTGGGCCTGTTGCCCGACCAGATCGGCACCATTCTTGGTCAGGCCGGGCTGCCCGCCGGATGGGCCGGCACCGTCATCGACGCCAAGGACGAGATCGTCGCGCGGACGCCTGACGCTCAGGCCGTCAGTGCCAGCGCAAAAACGCCCGCCGTGCAGGAAGCCATTGCCCGCGGCGGCTCGAACTCGCTGCGCACCCAGACGAGCGAGGGAATGGATGTCGAAACCGCCCACCGCGCCCTCGCGGGCACGGAAGGATGGTCGGTCCATGTCGGCGTTCCCGTCGCCGAACTGAACGCGCCGGTATCCCGCTCGTTGCAGCTGTTGGTCGCAGGAACGGCGGCGAGTGTCGGGCTCGCCATCGCGCTTGGACTGGTGATCGCCCGCGAGATCGCGCAGCGTCGCCGCATGGAGGCGCTTCAGTCGGCTGCAGCGCTGCTGGACAGCGAGAAACGCGGGGCGCTTGCCATCGATGCCGCCGAACTCGGGACATGGCGCTGGGACCTGACCGCAAACGAGTTCAGCGGTTGCAACCGCTTTGGCGCATTGCTTGGTTTGCCGGGCGCCCGATCGGGCGAAACCAGATGGTCCGCGGACCGGATTTTTGCGTTGCTGGAGCCGCCGCATCGCGCGGCGCTGGCGTCGTTTGGCGGCGCCTGCCTCGAAAGCGGAAAATCGGGCAGCGTTGAATTTCCCGTTCAATCCGACGATCGCGGCGAATACTGGCTGCGCGCGGCGGGAAGGGCGGAAGGTCCGCCGAACCGGCGTCATGTGATTCATGGCGTGCTTGCCGACATCGACATCCTCAAGCGCGCCGAGACCGAGCGTTCTCATCTGCTTCGTCGGCTGGCTTCGGCCCAGGAAGAGGAGCAGCGCCGGATTTCGCGCGAACTGCACGATCAGATCGGCCAGACGGTGACCGGGTTGTCGCTCGGCCTGAAAGCGCTTGAGCAAGGCTTGGCGAAGGGCGACGCCTCGGCGGCATCCGGGCAGCTCCGCTGGCTCGAACAGCTCGCGGCGCAGATCGGCCGCGACATACATCGCACGGCATCGGACCTGCGGCCGACGGCAATCGACGATCTCGGAATTTTCAGGGCGATCGAGGCCTATGTCGCCGAGTGGCAGGAGCGTTATGACGTTCGTGTCGATATCCAGACTTTCGGCCGCGACCATCCGCTGCCTCCCGATGTGGCCGCGGTGCTGTACCGGCTCGTTCAGGAGGGGTTGACCAACGTCCTGAAGCACGCGCGCGCCAGCAAGGTCAGCATCGTGCTCGAGAAGAAACCAGAAGGGCTGGCGCTCGTTCTTGAAGACGACGGCATCGGTTTCGATCCGGAAAGCGTAGGCGGCAATGCCTCGGGAGCGGGACAGGCCTCCGGACTGGGCCTCTCCGGTATGAAGGAGCGCGTCGCTTTGCTCGGTGGTACGATCGCGGTGGAATCGGCGCCAGGAAAAGGGAGCACGATCTTCGTTCAGATCCCGCTCGAAGTGCAGTCCGAAGTTGAGGAGACCGGCGCATGACGCCCATTCGCATCGCACTCGTTGATGATCATCCGGTCGTGCTGGCCGGCATACGCGCGCTGCTGCAAGGCGTGCCCGAAGTCGAACTCGTCGGCGAGGCAAATACGGGGGCGACGGGCCTGAAGGCGATTTGCGAATGCACGCCCGATATTGCGGTCATCGACCTATCGCTGCCTGATATCAGCGGAATGGAACTCGCTCGCCGCGTGAGCCGGCGTTGCCCCGAGGTCAAGATCATTGCCCTGACCGTTCACGAGGATCGTGCCTATATTCATCCGGTTCTCGAAGCGGGAGCGCGGGGATATCTTTTGAAACGATCGGCGGCGGACGAGTTGCTCCGTGCCATCCGGGCGGTCAATCAGGGAACGATCTACCTCGATCCGGCCATTGCCGAAAAGGCGTCGATGAGCGCGCCTGAAGTTGCGTCGGCAGGCGACAGCGACAGCGGCGAACTCAGCCGGCGCGAAGAGGATGTGCTCAAGCTCGTCGCCCAGGGATTCAGCAACAAGCAAATTGCCGGTGAGCTGGAAGTAAGTGTCAAGAGCGTAGAGACCTACAAGGCGCGGGCATCTGAGAAGAAAGGGTTGCGCAGCCGCGCTGACATCGTCCGCTACGGCATCAAGCAAGGCTGGCTGGCGGCTCCAAACTGACTGGATTTCCCCTGCTTCACGGGGACGCGAACGTCTTCTCCGTCCATCCTGCTCTCGTCACCGCGAAGACTTCTTCTTGTGATGAAGGGGCTTGAACAGCACCACCCAGAGTGCGGAAGCAATCAATAACAACGCAACACCTTCGGCAGGACCGACGCGCTCCTGCAAAATCAGAGCGCCGGCCAGGACACCGATGATCGGAACTGCCGTTACCCCGATTGTCAGGATACCAACGGGAAGAAGCTCGACGACTTTGAACCACATATAGAAACACAGGAACATCGGCACGACGAAGACAAAGGCCAGTGCCGCGGCTGTTCTCAGGCTCACCGTAGCCAGGACAGCCGGATTGCCGATGAGCATCATGCCAATCGTGATGGGTATGGCACCCAATATCAATTGCCATCCGGCCAGCACAATTGCCGGACTGCGCCAGGGCACCGCTTTATAGGCGACGGTTCCGATGGCCCAGGAGAGAGACGCGAATATAAGCAGTCCAACTCCAACCGGAGCGCCCTCAAGGTTCTTCCATGCCGGTGTGACGAGCACCGCGAGGCCAGCGACGGCTAAAGTCAGGCCGAGCAGGCGGCGAAGATCAAACGATTCACGAAGCACCACCACGCTGAGCACAGATGACCATATCGGCATGGTGTAGGCGATGATTATCGCCCGGCCAGAGGCCACTTGAGAGAGGCCGTAAGCGGCAGCAATCGACCAGAGCGTCACATTAAAAAGCGCAACCAGGAAAAGGTACTTGACCTCAGCGCGCTCGGCGAAGGGGCTATAGCCTTGAAAATGAGCGATGACGAGTAACCCAATTCCGCCGATGTTCAGACCAACCGCTCGCATGGTCCAGGGATCGACTTGCGAAAGCGCAATCTTCGTGATCGGCCAGCTCAAACCCCACAGCAATGCGAGGAGCCCGAGCAATCGTACTCCCCGCACGAAATTGCTACCATCCATGATTGCGTCCGCGTTGAACAAGCAGGCGGGCTGCATTCCCGTGATAGGCTTGTGAGCGAGGATCAGTCTCCGCGTGCTTCTTCGCCATCTCCTCCTTCAGCTCAGTTGGCAGTGTCTACATGCCTCCCGAGCACCCTCATGGCTATTGGTTCGGCAGCGGGAGCGTGGGCCGTTTTCGCGTCGTCCTCGTAATCGAAAGCGCGGTAGGAGGTCGCTTGTTCAGTTCGGCATTCATTTGCGTGGCTAGGCGTCTGCGAGGAATTCGCAGCCACAACCGGGGAGTTCATAGTACATTTGCCCCGAAAACTCAATGCCAGCTTGATGGCGTGCAAGCTCCACAACGTGCGGTAGCGCGCTGCGGACGTATAGTCGATTGATCTGAAAGCCGGCTGGACATCAAACAAGGCAAATTGCCCGCTTTGCACCGCCAAGGAGGACCGCGTTCGAATACGCACCGAGGCGGACGTCCGCCGATCACCCGTGAATTTGCGGGCCCGCGCACTAGACGGATGTCGGTTATCTCGCGGTGTCCGTATGCGGTACACCCCGCAGATCGCTCATTGGCACGCAGCTTTTCTTCCGGCGCTGATTTCGTGGTGCGCCCTGCACCTTCAAGACCTTGCCGGCCGAACAGGAGCCGTCGTTGACATAGATCGTGGAGTAGGGATCCATCATCAGTGGTTCGTAAGGGTAAAGTTTTTGCGCGAAAGATGGCTGCGCCAGGCAAAGGGCGATGAGAAACGCGCCTGCGCCCACCATCCTGGGCCAGCCACGCGGCACTTTCGCAGTGCACGCGGGATTTCCGATGTCTGGTCCGAACATGATCGTGGCCATTGCCATCAGTCCTTCGGAAGCCGGAAAGCGCCGGCGACCGATGCCGCGCTGCGAGACTTGCCGTGAATGACGTCGGTCACCGGAATGAGGTGGCGGGTGTAGACTTCCTGAAGTTTTCGAATCATCTCAACGTTCTCTGTTGACCTGTTCAAGCCAAAAATTCCATCCGTGCAAACCAGCAATCCTTCGGCACAGAGTCCGCCGAGCGCCTTCGCCGTTTCGGAATCGCTGGCGTAGATGCGGGCTGCAATCTGGCGCAATCCCCACCGCTCTCCGGGGCTGGCCCAGATCAGAAGCAGCGCTTCGATTTGTGCTACTGACACGATGTGTTTCAATATGAAGTCCCTGATGTCGTCAGGGACGTATTGCGTTGCCATGCCGCAGGCTGATGTTGTGTGGTCGAGGAAAGCCGGATGCCGGAGACGCCGGAATCAGTGGCCCGTGCGATGTTCCGGATAAGTGCCGGAAGCGCCTTCGAACTCTTGCCGGGTGCCGGACGCTTCGGCTTTCGATGCGGCTAACCTGGCCTCTCTCTCGTATTCATCGACCAGCACCTGAAGCTTTGCCGCAAATTTCAGGTTGCCTGTGCCGTCTGCCAGCCGCCTGAAGAAAACCGCCCGCTCCAGCATTTGCTCGGTTCGGGATGGCTTGATCGATTTGTCTTTGGTTTGGCCCACCCTCGTACTCCTCGGTCCCCTCGAATTGCCCGGTTCGTCGCCCGCCTGCATACTAAAGTGCAATCTCGCGCCGGCCCGTCAGGAAAAACCTGTCAGTCCCCGAACGAGGTCCTGCCCAACTTATGGAGAAATTTGGGGTGCCTCTTGCCGGGTACCGTCACCACGCGAATCGTTGTTGCAAACCAGGCAGATGGCCCTCGATGTCTGCCGGCCGTTGATGCCCAACCGCTCGTAACGATGCGGCGTCCGCTCCGAACATGGAGCGCAATACGCCAATGGCTGCTGCTCGGCCGTCTTGCCGCTGAACATTCCAGAGTCCCCCGATAATGAAATACAGATTTCGCGATTACGCGCCCAACCACTCTTCTCCGCCGTGAGCCGAATCGATGGCCCTCAAGGGATTCACTTTTCTATCTTTCCTTGCTGGCAAGCAGTTCGATGGTGACAAGACCGACGATGAGACTTGCGCTGATCAGCGCCTGCTCGCGAAGCGCGGAACCGGGAATGCCGAGATTGTAGTGAGCGATGTACGCCATCGCATACGCCACGAACGCCGCGCTGCCCAACGCAAGAAACAACGTGATTGCGGAATGGACGAACTTCTTCACCTGGATGCACCTCGTGTGATTCATCCGCTGCGTGCGCGCGGCATACTAGAATGCTGTCCGGCTTACGGATGTCAGGAAAATCCTGTCAGGCGAGGGAGACTGTGTCGGCGTTTGCAGCTGGCTGCAAATGAGCGCGGGTTCGTTCTTCGTCGAGATACGGAAGAACTCACCAAGTAAAAACGGCGGACCTTGCGATCCGCCGTTGGTGATGAAGTATCGTCTCGTGATGAAAGTTCAGGTCCCGTTGGCTCGGCAACGGCCGAACGGACCGGGATACCAACCGCGCGGGCACGCGTGCATCCACGGCTGGGCGTAGTTGCGGCGGCAGCCGCCATAGGGGCCGCGGTGCCAGCCGCGGCCGCATCCGCCGGCGACCTCGATGACGTCGCTGTTGGCGGCAGGCGCGAGCGGCGTCATTGGCATCGCGTTGGCCGCGCCGACCATCATGCCGAAAACGAAAGCGGTAGCGATCAATCTGTTCATGAATCTCTCTCCAATCTCGTCAACGAGCGGCCCTGTCAGCCGCCGGCGAAGGCGATGCCGGCGCGGATCTCGCTGATTGCTTGATCGATCAACTGCATCGCCTTCTCGCGGTGGCCGCCCTTGTTCGGCGTCGCGGCGCCAAGTTCGGTGCGGGCCGATTGCAAGAGACCGATGCTGGCGGTCATGTGCGGTTGCGCACCGATGGCGTAACCGATGCCCACACTGGCGGCGATCGCGGCGCCGAGCAGCGCCTTGCGGGCGAAAGATGTCGTCATCTCCTGGTCTCCTCTGATGTTTCCACGCGCTATCCATTCCCGTGCCGGAATGCGGCCGCCGGCCCTGGCGGCCGTTGCCGCCGCACGGATAAGCCCGGACGCGGGCCCTGTCTTGGACTGGCAAGCGCCAGTGGATAGCCGGCTTGGACTGTCCGGCGCTGTTTCCTTTGCAAAAGTGTATTGCTACGTTGCGACGCCTTCAGCCGGGGTTCATCCGGTTGTGGCCAGGCTGTATTGCTCGCCACCAGAACTTCCCGCCGATGCCCGTCCTCCAGAAAATGCTGTCGACCGACATGCTGCCTCGGGGCCTGAGCGAGCGGCAGCGCTTCATGTTCTTCGCCGAACTGTTCGAGCATTTTTCCAATACCGGCGAGCTCGACCCGGCCGAGGACGTGCCGTTTCGGGCGACGATGAATTCGATCCATGTCGGCACCACCATGCTCGGCCGCTGCGACGGTACCTTCACCACGGTGCGGCGCGAAAAGCGCCAGGTGCTGGCCACCAATGACGACCGTTACTGCCTGGCGCGCAACACCGGCAGCCGCGAATCCCAGGTCACTCATCGCGGCCGCGAATTCGTGATGCGGCCGGGATCGATGGCGTTGCTCAAGCTCGACGAGCCGTTCTTCGCGGCCGACGGCATGAACGAAAAGCGCTTCACCAATGTGCATCTGCCGATGGCGACCCTGAGGGCCCTGGCGCCTGGCGTCGACGATCTGGTCGCCCGCGAACTGGAGCCGGGCGGGGCGCTGTCGCTGGCGATGGATTACAGCGATCTGCTGCTGCGCCATCCGGGCGCCGTCGACGAGGCAGGCCTTGCCATTGCGAGCCATCTGATGGATCTGGCGGCGCTCGGCCTCGGCGCGCGCAGCGATGTCGCCGCGCACGCCCGGCGTGGCGGCGTACGCGCGGTGCGGCTGAAGGCCGTGCTGACGCTCCTGGAAAAGCGCTTCATGGAGCCGGATTTCTCGGCGCAGAAGCTGGCCGTCGCCGCCGGCCTCTCGGAGCGCTACGTCAACGAGCTGCTCTATGAGGCCGGCGCCAGCTTCACCCTGCGGCTGCTGGAATTGCGGCTACGCAAGGCGGCCGACTTGCTGGCCCACGCGGGCGAGCGGCGCATCAGTGACATCGCCTTCGATTGCGGCTTCAATGATCTGTCCTACTTCAACCGATGCTTCCGCCGCCGCTTCGGCCTGACGCCGACGGCGGCGCGGGGGAGATGAGCGTCTTCAAGCGAAGTGGAAGCCGGCTCGCGTGAAGAAAACGCGTCAAAATCAAGGGCATGAAGGCGAAAGCGATAATTTGACGCAACTTGCAGCTCGCATTCGCGTTACCATCTCATGACCATGACAAACGACGATATTTTCACGCCGCCGCGCTCACGTTCCGGACCATCTTCCCGGACGCGCGCGGCTGGCCGCGGCCCCGTCATCGACCAGGAGGGGCGCGAAATCCCCGAGGCGAACGCGTACGCGCAGTTCGAAGGGCTGCGCTTCGATTTTGGTCACGGCACCGCCAATCCCTTCGGCAACCTGACGCACGAGCAGCGGCTGGCGCGGCTCGACGCCATCGCCAAGCTGCTTGATGTCGCCTTTATCGTGCCCGGCACCAAATTCCGCTACGGCATCGACGGACTGATCGGGCTGATCCCCGTGGTCGGCGACATCATCACGACGGCGATTTCACTGTGGCTGGTGCGCGAGGCGCGCGCGCTGGGGGCACCCTGGCACATCACCGCGCGAATGCTCGCCAATGTCGCGGTCGACGGCGTGGTCGGCCTGGTGCCGGTCGCAGGCGACGCCTTCGACGTCATGTTTCGCGCCAATGTCCGCAATGTGCGCATGCTCAAGCGCTGGCTCGACCGGCACCCGCGCTAACAAAAACGCCCCCAGGAATGATCTCCGGGGGCGCACTGTCTGGAAAAAGGGGAAGTAGCTCAGGCCGCGTCGGCCTTGTCGTCGGTGCTGGCGGCCGGGCGCGGGCGGCGCGGCAGCGGGAAGGCTTCGCTTTCATAGAGCGAGCGGATGCCGCTCTGGTCGAAGCGGGCTTCCTCGACCTGCAGATAGGCGCCATTCAGCGAATCCGCCGGCAACTCCTCGATCGCGAAGCGCACCGCTTCCGCCGCAGTGCCAAACCGCCGATAGGCAAACCCGGCCCGCTTCTTCTTGCGGATCGCGGCGGGAAAGAGTTCGGCAGAGGTGTTGTAGCTGAATGGACGCATGGACGGTGACCTCAATCTTTTTAGGCTCTCGCGTGTGAGCAATGGGGATTGGATGACGGTGGGGGCCGCAATGGCGAGCCGCACCGTGCAGTCATTTCATTCCCGAATATAAGCTTCTTTGACAAAAATGCGACCCCCGAAGCGCGACATCGGGGGTGATGATGAATCCGCGCATGGCTGCAGGGAACACAAATTTAATTAAGTTTTTTCAATGGCTTAGTCGTTGAAATGGCTCAGATCTTGCCAAGAAGCAGCAGGATCAGGAAGACGATCAAAATCACCCCGATGAGGCCCATGCCGGAATGGCCGTAGCCGTATCCATAGCCGCGGAAACGGCCGGAGAAGCCGCCAAGGAGGAATATGATCAGGATGATGACGAGTATCGTTCCAAGGGACATGGCGCGCTCCTCGAAGGCCCGCGGGCGCCTTCCCCCGAAAACGCTCTCGCGACCCGGATCAAAGCACAATCCGTGCCGCGAGTCCTTGGCCGATCCGCCGTAAAACTCCTACGCCGTCACTTCTTCGTCTCGTCGATCGGCAGCACTTTCAGGGGTGTCGCATAGGGCTCGACCCGAAGACTATCGCGGGCGATCAGGCCGATCTTGTGCAGCGGCGCCTGTTCGAGATCGCCGTTGGATGACTTACGCACGGCGTATTGCCACGCGCTCATCGAGCCCTTGGCGACCAGCATTTTGGCGACGCCGCCGGCGTTCTGGCCTTCGATCTGGGCCAGGTCGCCTTCGCTGATCCCGATCACGATCTCATCTCTGGTGGTGATGACCTTGAACAGCGAGACCTTGTCGGCGGCAAGAGCGGGCTGGATCACGACGCTCTCCATGATAAGGGCAGCTGCGCCGGCACCGAGCAGCAGACGTTTGGAAATGTGCATTTTCGAAATTTTCCCTGATGTGCGCGCCAGGCAAACCGGGAAAAACGTTCCCGCCAAACAGAAACCCCGCGCGACCTGCTCTTGGTCGCACGGGGTGAAAAACAGGTTCGAGTATTACTGGTACTATTTCGGCTGCAGCTTCAACGCCGCCGAATTGATGCAGTACCGCAGGCCGGTCGGGCCGGGACCATCCGGAAAGACGTGGCCGAGATGACCGTTGCACTTCGAGCACAAGACCTCGGTGCGGATCATGCCGTGGCTGACATCGCGCTCCTCGTCGACATGGCTGTCTACGGCGGGCGCGGTGAAGCTCGGCCAGCCGCAGCCGGAGTCGAACTTGGCATCCGACTCGAACAGCGTCTGGCCGCAGCCGGCGCAGGTATAGGTGCCTTCGCGGTGCTCGTGCTCATATTCGCCGGAGAAGGGCCGCTCGGTCGCCTTCTCGCGCAGCACGGCGTACTGCATCGGGCTCAGCTCCTTGCGCCACTCGGCTTCGCTCTTGACGACCTTGGCGGTTGTTTTGGTATCGGACATTCAGCCTCCTTAATTGGTAGCGTTCTTAATTGGTAGCCTTGGCGGTGTTCACCAGCGTCGGCTTCTCGATGTAATTCTCCGAAAAGATCTTCTTCAGGTTCTCGACCTTCGGGATGTCGTTGAAGGCAATATAGGGTTGGTTCGGGTGCAGCGTCAGGTAGTCCTGGTGGTAGTCTTCCGCCGCATAGAACGCCTGCAACGGGCCGATTTTGGTCACGATCGGCTTCTTGTAGACCTTGGCGGCATTGAGCTGCGCGATATAGGCCTCCGCCACCTTTTTCTGCTCGTCATTGGTGGTGAAGATCGCCGAGCGATATTGCGTGCCGGTGTCCGGGCCCTGGCGGTTCAACTGCGTCGGGTCGTGCACGACGGAGAAAAAGATCTGCAGGATCTTCCCATAGCTGATCTTCTTCGGATCGTACTTGATCTCGACGGACTCGGCGTGGCCTGTCGTGCCGGTGCCGATCATGGTGTAGTTCGCGGTCATCTTGCTGCCGCCGGAATAGCCGGACACCGCATTGAGTACGCCTGACGTGTGCTGGTAGACGCCCTGGACGCCCCAGAAGCAGCCGCCGGCGATCACGGCGGTCTGGATGCCGTCGGCCGCCTGCACATCGACCGCGGGCGGTGGAATGATGATGGCTTCTTCCGCGGCGCGCGAGGGGCTGGTGGTCACAGTGGCAATGGCCAACGCGCCGATAGCGGCAGCGCACAGCGACAGGCGGCTCAGATGACGAGGGGACATGGTTTCCTCTTTCGGCAATGGTTGGGAGCAGTCTAGAGCGGGACCGTCGTTTCGCAATCGGCTCGATTCTCTGCCGATGCCCTAGATACGGAGCTGCTCGCGGATTGTTACAGCCGGCGCCACACGAGTTCGTGAATAAAGCTATCTCCCCAAGCATTTAGACGCGTCGCTTGACCGATACCGGCCTGCCTTTTCGCAATGAACCCGGAGTCGCGCGCCGCGACCAAAATCCATGTGCCGGAGCCTTTTGCCAATGTTGCGGGCCTTGTTGATGGGTCTCGTCATGCTTGCCGCTGCCGGCCCCGCGCGGGCTGCGGGCGATACCGACACCTGCCGGAATTCCACCGCGGAACCCGCAACACGCCTCGTGGCCTGCGAGAGCGTGATCGCCGACGAGACGATCACGGGAACTTCCCGGGCCGCCGCTTTCTGGTTTCGCGGCGACAACCTGATGAAGAAACGTGATTACGACGGCGCGATCGCGGCTTTCACGGCCTCCCACGAGATTTCGCCCCAGAACATCAACGTCATCAATGCGCGCGGCATCGCCTACAGCAACAAGGGCGACGACGAGCGGGCGCTCGCCGACTACGATTTGTGCCTGCAGTTGCGACCGACTTTCGGCAGCGCCTACAACAACCGCGGCCTGATCTTCATGCGCAGGGGTGAGCTGCAGCGCGCGCTCGATGAGTTCAATCTGGCGGTCAAGCACATCTTCAACGATCAGAGCCGCTTTCTCCACCACTACAACAGGGCCCGCGTCGAGGGTCTGCTCAAGCTGTACGACGCCTCGCTGGCCGATTACGCCGAAGCGCTGAAGGTCAATCCCGACGGTCCGCAGGTTCCGGCCTACCGGTGCATTACCTACGCCGGCATGGGCAAGTTTGATGAGGCGGTTGCCGACTGCAACACGGTGTTGGCGAAAGCGCCGAACCAGATCTACTCGCTGACAAGTCGGGCCAACGCCTATCTCGGCAAGGGAAATCTCGACGCCGCTCTCGACGACTACAACCAGGTGCTCAAGATCAATCCGAACTATGTCCGCGCCTATGTCGGCCGGGGGCAACTGAACGAGAAGCGCCGTAACCTTGCCGCCGCACGGGCCGACTATCGCGCGGCCGCCAACGCCGTGGCGTCGCGGCGCGAGGACATCGACACTACGCTTGCGCGCGCCGTCGCCAGGGAGCGGCTGGAGGCCCTGCTGGGCGCAGCCGCGCCGACGCCTGCCGGCAAGGCTTCGCCGTCACAGCCGGCGGGGCCGCGCAAGGTCGCGCTGATCATCGGCAACGGCGCCTACAAGAATGTGGCCCCGCTAGATAATCCGCCGCGCGACGCCAAGCTGATCGCGTCGACCTTTCGCGACCTCGGCTTTGCCACCGTGACGCTGGCACCCGATCTCGGCCGGGACAAGTTCTTCGCCTCCCTGCACGAATTTGGCCTGGAGGCCGAGAAGGCGGATTGGGCGGTTGTCTATTATGCCGGCCACGGCATGGAGATCGGCGGCGTGAATTACCTGATCCCCGTCGATGCAAGGCTGAAGGCCGACAGTGACGCGGAGACGCAGGCCGTCGCCCTCGAGCAGGTGATCGCGGCCGTTGCCGGCGCACGCAAACTGCGGCTGGTGATGCTCGACGCTTGCCGCGACAACCCATTTGAAAAGACCATGCAGCGGACGATCGCGCTGAAGCTGGTCAACCGCGGCTTCTCCAACATCGAGCCGGAAGCGGGCTTCATGGTGGTCTATGCCGCCAAGCACGGCGAGACCGCGCTCGACGGCGATTCTTTCAACAGCCCGTTCGCCACGGTGCTCGCGCGTGTCATCAAGGAACCGAAGATCGAGGTCCGAAAACTGTTCGATATCGTCCGTGACGATGTCTGGAAGGTGACCAATCGTACGCAACAGCCGTTCACCTACGGCTCGCTACCGGGGCGCGAGGATTTTTACTTCGTGACAGGGAAGTGATTGTCCCTTACGGAGAGGAAACGCGCCACGCTATCCAGTCCTCATGGTGAGGAGGCGCGCAGCGCCGTCTCCAACCATGTGGCCCGCGGCCATCCTTCGAGACGCCGCTTCGCGGCTCCTCAGGATGAGGTCCGGAGTGTGCGGCGCGCGCCCAGCCTCACACCACCACGCTCAGCCGCTTCGCCGCTCGTGTGATACCTGTGTAGAGCCATCTCGCCCGGCTGTCCTGGAACGCAAAACTCTCGTCGAACAGCACCACGTCGTCCCATTGCGAGCCCTGGGACTTGTGCACCGTGAGCACGTAGCCGTAGTCGAATTCGTCGTAGGGCTTGCGCTGCTCCCACGCGATCGCCTCGACGCCGCCTTCGAAGCAGTCCTGGCGCACCGAGACCTTGGTGACCTTGTGGCCGAACTCCTCGTCGGGGGAGAGCCGCATGGTCAGGATCGTGGATTTCGCCCGTGGTGTGGTGCGTGACTTCACTCGCCACAACCCGCCGTTGAACAGGCCCTTCTTGCGGTTGTTGCGCAGGCAGACCAGCTTGTCGCCGGCGACCGGCAACGGATCCTCGATATTCTGCTTCTGGCGTACCCGCATGTTGTAGGCGCGGCGGGTGTTGTTGCGTCCGACCAGCACCTGATCGGCGTTCATCACGCGGTCCGGGTCGAGTTCGCTGCGCGGCACCACCTCACATTCGCCATGGCGGCCGATTTCGAGTTCGCGGCCCTCGCGGATATCCATCGACATCCGCACGATCGGATCGTCCTGCGCCTGGCGGTGCACCTCGGTCAGCATCGCGTCGGGCTCGGTATTGGTGAAGAAACCGCCACCCTGGATCGGCGGCAATTGCGCGGGATCGCCGAGCACGAGCAGGGGACAGTCGAACGACATCAGGTCGCGGCCAAGCTCGGCGTCGACCATCGAACATTCGTCGATCACGATCAGCTTGGCCTTCGAAGCGGGCGCATCGTCCCACAGCTCGAAGCTCGGCTGCTCGACGCCGGATTCCTTGGCGCGATAGATCAGCGAGTGGATGGTGGAGGCGTTGTCGCAGCCCTTGTTGCGCATCACCAGCGCGGCCTTGCCGGTGAAAGCCGCGTATTTCACCTCGCCGTCAATGCCCTCCGCAATGTGGCGCGCTAGCGTGGTCTTGCCGGTGCCGGCATAGCCGAACAGGCGGAACACCGGCGGCGTGCCGTTCCGGCCAGGCTTGGCCTTCATCCAGTCGGCAACGGCCTTCAGCGCGGAGTCCTGATGCGGCGTAAACGTGGTCATGGGGTCCAGATGAAGAGATGAGCGGGCGCAGGCCGCGACTCAACGGGAGTGTAAAGCTAACCATTCACGCGTTCCATGCAAGGCTGCTTCCGCGCCACGGAATTGCCGATTCGCGGCCGAGGCTGGACTTGCAGCGGATCGCGAATACACTGTCTGAAAACAACAAGCGGTCCTTGGGAGGCGCGTTATGAAATTCGGTATCTTTTACGAGCTGCAACTGCCGCGCCCGTGGGGAGAGGGCGACGAGCTCCGGCTCTACCAGAACGCGCTGACGCAACTCGAGACCGCCGACCGGTGCGGC
>Ga0268266_10001863_pt1 | contig 23829 bp, 17 predicted proteins | sample KBSS13metaG_FD_190356 | JGI IMG/M metagenome (GOLD analysis project Ga0268266, IMG submission 190356) | Switchgrass rhizosphere microbial communities from Kellogg Biological Station, Michigan, USA - KBS S1-3 metaG (SPAdes) (version 2) | ecosystem: Host-associated > Plants > Roots > Rhizosphere... | reverse complement strand
GGTCATCGTTCCAGAGCCGAATAACTGGACGCGACACACTGTGCTCATAACTGACCGCGCTGAGGCTGGCTGGGCTTAGCAGAAAATATCTTCCCCCAGTTCCCGGACCAAGACCCAGCCAGCGCGCAGTAAACACCCGAATAAAATGTCCGCTGGAAAAAAGAAGCACATCGTCTGCAACATGGCGGATACGTTCGATGACACGGTCCGCGCGTTCGCCGATTTGCGATGGCGACTCACCCTCGGGAGCACCATCACGGAATAGGTCCCAGGTCGGGGATTTGTCAAGGATTTGCGCTGACGTCAGTCCTTCATACTTGCCGTAGTCCCATTCGACCAAGTCGGGATCGCTTACTGCTCCGGCCCTAAACCCGGCCAGTTCGCAGGTGCGTGATGCACGCTGCAGTGGGCTGGTGAACACTTTGGCGAAAGTCATTCCCTTAAGCCGTTCTCCAAGCCGCATGGCATTGCGCTCACCATCGGGTGTCAGGGGCAGATCGGTGAGCCCGGTATGTTGGCCGGAGTGAGTCCATGCAGTGTTGCCGTGCCGCGCGATGTAAACGACTGGAAGTTTTTCCATCAAGCTGCTTCTCTTGTTTCAGCTCACTCAATTGTTCTCTGATATGGGGTGTTCAAAGAGCTCATTGAGAGGCAACGTTCAGCGCAATCCTTCTCTGGAGGTCGCATCCATCGTGCCAAAGCCGGCGTTCAGAAGTGGTCTCGAACCGTGTGCTTTTCCAAGCACTTACGGTGTCGCTGGTCTCCGCCGTTACAGAAGCTTTACAACACGGCCAACGGGAATCTGTCATCTGCCAAAAGCTTGCCAGCCTTGAGATTAAAACGAAGCTTTCGCACGCAACTTTCTGTACCTAGGCCTCGATTTGAGGTTGGTCCTGCGCTTGCTGGAGTGAAACAGACGTTGGCGTGGAACGATTTAATCAGTTCATAGTTCTGATGCCCGGCACCATGGAGAACGATGGAGACAATACCGGTAGTAGAAGAACTCGACAGCCGTTTCGGAATTCCAAGGGTAGTCAAGATTACCCAAGGCAACGGCGGTCTGCCGCGAATCCAAATCACTAGCTCGGGCGCTGAAGGTGAGATGTATCTGCACGGCGCGCAAGTGACCTCCTGGAAGCCGGCTGGGAACGATGAGATTCTCTTTGTGAGCACAAAATCACGCTGGCAGGAAGGCCAGGCGATTCGCGGAGGAATTCCGATTTGTTTTCCATGGTTTCGTGCCAAGGCAGATGATCCGGAAGCGCCCGCACATGGCTTTGTGCGCACAAAAAGCTGGCAAATCGAGTCCATCGTTGAAGAAGGCAACGGAGTCGTCGTGTGCATGTCTATCGAGAGCGACCGGCAAACTTTGTACTGGTGGCCCGCGCAGTTTCGTCTTGAGTATCGTGTTGTGTTTGGTCCAGAGCTCAGCCTTGAGTTGACCTGCAACAACACGGGCAAAACCGATTTGCGGTTCGAAGAAGCCCTGCATACATACAATCGTGTTGGCCATGTTGCGAGCGTGGGCGTCCAGGGATTGAATTCAGTGCAATTCCTCGACAACATCGAGTTGAACAGAGCAAAGGTACAGCATGGTGATGTGACGATTGCCTCGGCAACCGACAATGCATTTCTAGACACCAACAATGACGTTGATTTGATCGATCCGCAGTTGGGCCGTCACATTCGACTCAAGAAGACGGGTTCACTCGCTACTGTCGTGTGGAATCCTTGGCAGGAAGGTGCGGCCCGGCTGGGAGACTTAAGCGATAGCGAATGGACGCAATTTCTCTGTGTCGAGGCGAGCAACATACTAACCGCATCCGTCAATTTGGCACCGGGCGAGCAACACAAGATGACCGCCGCTCTGAGCGTAGAAAAAATGTAAGCAGCGGAGTCTAGCAATTGAGAGAGTCCGGCAGATGAATAAATGTCACGTGCCAACCACTTGTCACTCTTCTGTCAGAATCCAACATTAGGCGGACCGATGCGGGAATCCTGGACGGCTAAACCACTCCCTAAGAAAGCATTGCCGGGTGCTCTGCACGGTGTTCGAATGGAATCTTACATGCGATGAGAGAGACAGGCTTCTTGGAGTACGCCTCACCTCTCAGGAGAAAGCAATGACGTTGCTTGAGTCGTTAAAACAATACACAACGGTGGTGGCTGACACCGGCGATATCGAAGCCATTCACCGACATCGTCCACAGGACGCAACTACAAATCCGTCTCTTCTTTATCACGCTGCTCAGATTCCGGGGTATCGCCACTTGGCGCAAGAAGCTGCGGAACTGGCATCCGATCTTGGCGGCAGCCATTCACAAATGGCAGAAGAGTTCATTGATCAGCTCTTCGTGCTTTTCGGAAGCGAGATTCTCAAAGTCGTTCCGGGCCGCGTCTCCACCGAAGTCGCCGCCAGCTTGAGTTTCGATACTCCTGGAACCGTTGCCAAAGCGCGAAAGCTCATCTCGCTCTATAGAAAGAAAGGTGTTGCCCGCGAGCGCGTTCTGATCAAGATCGCCAGTACTTGGGAAGGGATTCAGGCAGCCAAAGAACTGGAGCAGGAAGGGATTCATTGCAACCTGACGCTCCTTTTCAGTTTTGCTCAGGCAGTCGCTTGTGCCGAGGCCGGAGTAACTCTGATCTCACCTTTCGTCGGACGTATTTATGACTGGTACAAAAAGGAGGGAGGCGGCAAGGAGATCCCGCCAGATCAGGACGCCGGGGTGTCCTCGGTCACGCGCATTTATAACTACTACAAGAAGAACGGTTACAAGACACAGATCATGGGAGCCAGTTTCCGCAATGTTAATCAGATAATCCGCCTGGCAGGATCGGATTTGTTAACCATCAGCCCCGACCTGCTCGATCAATTGGAGCAGACTGAAGGCACAATGGAGCGCAAGCTAGATCCGGCTACAGCTAAGGCAGGTAAAGAAGAGCGCTTGCAAGTCAGCGAGAAAGCTTTTCGCTGGATGCACAATGAGGATGCTATGGCGACAGAGAAGTTGGCCGAAGGCATCCGTAAATTCAACAGCGACGCACAAAAACTCCAAGAATATGCGCTGTCTCAGGTTGCGGAAAAAGTAGGCTAATTGAGAGGCATAGTGCGGAGATGGACCGCAACTGCCGCAACAGCACCCTTCTTTCTCGTATTGGTTAATTTTGCACTTACCCGGCGTGGCAAGTTTGCTGGAGCCTCCGTCGGTTCACGCGGGTACCCGATGGGCTGGCTCCGATGGTCCCGGGCCACAGACATCGCTCGATCAGCAAGAACGATTGACACCGACCGGAGGGACAAAACAAAGAGTCCTGCGATCCACGTTGGTCCCAATTGGATGACTATGTGGCCATTTCATCCAAAGGCGACGACCACCCATCAAGATCACGACGCCTACATCATGTGGTCAGGTTCCCGCTTACACGCCTGCTGTGATGGGATCGTCCTCGAGAGCCCAACGAGCTGGCCCTACTGTTTTTTCGCCCTAATAAGCACCACAACTGACCTTGGAGCGACTGAATAGCCTGAATCTTGCAAAGGCTCGCCATGCTCTGAGAAGTCGTCAGGACTCGCTAAGGCAGTGTTTACAATTCGTGTCCACTCTTGGCCCGTTCCTTCCTGAAGCTTGAACTCAAGCTTCTCCCAATACGCATTGATCATCACGTAGATGTCATCGTCGTCCTGAGAGGCCCCGTGCAAGCAGAACGCTAAACTATGCGAGTGCTGCGAAAGATCGGGCTTCTCACCGGTGCCGTACCAGGTAACATCCTCCCGCCAGAACCGGCTGCGGCTTAACGAAGGATGCCGTTTCCGAAAACGAATCATTTTCTTGAAGAAATAGAAAATGTCCCTGTTCTTCTGGAGCTGGCTCCAGTCCAGCCATCCTGTTTCGTTGTCTTGGTTATACGGATTGTTATTCCCGAATTGTGTGTTTAAGAATTCGTCGCCAGCCCGGAACATTGGGATGCCGTTCGATAACATCAACAGGCAGCAAAGATTCTTCGCCTGCTTGCGCCGCAGGGTCAGAACCTCATCGGGTGCTCCGTTGTCGCCTTCGTAACCACAATTCCAACTGTAGTTCGCGTCGGTGCCGTCTTGGTTGTTGTTGCCATTCGGCCAGTTATGCTTCTCGTTGTAGGACACCAGGTCGTACAGCGTGAAACCGTCATGAGAAGTGATAAAGTTCACGCTCTGGTAAGGGTGATAAGCATCGAACCGATCGTCGGGGAAAAGATCATCGCTGCCATAGAGACGGCACATCAGGTCGGGCACCATTGCCAAATCGCCTTTGACGAATCGGCGGACATCATCACGAAACCGTCCGTTCCATTGGAGCCACGTTATGCCGGGGAATCCGCGGCCGAGTTGAAAGGCGCCTGTGTCCCACGGCTCCGCAATCAGCCGTAACTTTCCCAACTCTGGATCAGCCGCAATTTCAGCGAAGATCGGAGCATGTCCCCAGTTGAGAGATCCATCTTCATTTCGACTAAAGACAGAGGCGAGATCAAAGCGAAACCCGTCGATGTGCAGTTCGCGTTTCCAGTAGCGCAAGCTGTCCATCACCATCTTGCGGACGTGCGCTGCGCCAAAATTCAGTGTGTTACCTGTCCCCGAATAATTTGCGTAAGGGTTGGTTGGGTCGGAGGAAGTCATGTAGTAGCTGGCGCTGTCGAAGCCTTTATAGCTATAGATTGGACCGCGCTGATCTCCCTCGCAAGTGTGGTTGTATACGACATCAAGCACGATCCCAATGCCTGCCTGGTGAAGCGCTTGCACCATGTTCTTGAATTCACGGTGCTGGCAATCGGGGCCGGTGCTCGAGTATTGGGAATGTGGCGCAAAAAAGTTCAACGGCATATAACCCCAGTAATCGCCCTCCTGGGGATCCCGCTGAAAGACCGGCATGAGTTCGACAATCGTAATCCCTAGCTCTTTGAGATATGGGATTTTGTCGACCAGTCCGGCATACGTCCCGGCCTGAGATGGACCCACACCTGAGTTAGGATGTTTCGTGAAGCCCTTCACGTGGAGCTCATAAATAACCGCGTCCGACTCGTGATGCGGACTCTCGGTTCTCTCCCAATTGAAGATCGAGTGCAGGGCCGGCAGCGCGCCTAGCGATGCCTTGCCTGCATTTGATCCTTCTCTCATGGCAAGCTTCCGATCAAACTCAGGTGGGAAAAAGACGCACGTCGCGTATGGATCAAGCAGCACCTTCTGCGGATCGAAGCTATGAATGTTAGAGACTGACTGTCCTGAAACCGAATAACCGTAATACTGAGCACCACCAATTTCGCTGAGTGGGATTCGGCAGTGCCAAATCCGGCCTGATTTGTTCCGCAGAAAATCGAAACGATATGCCAACAACGGGGTGACTAGGTCCGCTGGCGTGTAGAGCAAAAGTGTGACGCTTTCCGCGTGTTCCGCGTGCACCGCAAAGTTGAACGCTTGTTCCTGTTCAATCCATGTGACGCCAAGCGGCAGTGGAATGCCTTCGGCTTGCTCCCACGTCAAGCGCCTGCCCAGCACACCGCGCACTAGTCCAGTGTTGTTAACGCTGTTTATTTCAGGCTCCATCGCTCGAGAATCGCTCAACCTTCACATCAAAGCAATCCTCCTTCCAAGTCCGAGCGACAAGGCAACGCTTTCTCGTATGAATCTTACGGTTCCCATTGGTGGCGACCACCTGAACGTTTCCTGCATTAGCAATAGCAGGTGTTTGTCAGATGCCAAAAATTGATCGGGAACTTTCCAGCACCAGAATCTTTACAGACGGAAAAAACAGGTTATTTGAGAACGGCAAAGAAAGTGCTTGAGCTCGAAGTGGCTGCAGCTATGCCCTTGAGTCAACCGTACGTGCGCCAGAGGCTTTCGAGGAGCAACCGAACACAAATGGCAACTTCTCCTACACCGGCAACTATTCCGTCACCTTCAACCGCACCCAAAGTGGTTGAAAGCCCATCACGCCTCAAACCAGCCTGGCAAAAGTATGGAACACCATTGATCGTGCTTCTCTTGGCGATCGTCATTGTTGTAACGATTACTCGCAACTGGAATGGCTGGGAAGGCGGCCGCGTCGAACAGGTCACCAACGACGCGTACGTGCGCGGCGATCTCACACCGCTTAGCACAAAGGTTTCGGGCCTGGTCCGCGAGGTGAAAGTTAACGACTACCAGCAGGTCCATAAGGGAGACGTTCTGGTTCAACTCGACGATGACGACTACAAGGCCCAGCTGGCTCAGGCTGCTGCGGGAGTTGAGGCAGCCAAGGCTGCTCTAGAAAACAATCGGCGGCAAAAGGACCTTCAGGACGCAAAGATTGAACGTGCGCTCGCAGGCATCGATCAAGCTCACGCGCAGATTACGGCCGCCCAAGCGGGAAAGGAGGCAGTGCAGGCAGATGTGACGCGCACACGTTTGGAGCGGGTTCGGCAGGAAGCGCTGCTCAAAACAAATTCCACAACCCAGCAAAAGGCCGAAGCAGCAGTCGCCGATGACGAAAGGCTTGTTGCGCAATTTGCTAGCCGTGATGCGGATCTGGCGCAGGCCCGTACTTTGCTCCGTAGTAATGAATCGGCGGGAGAAGCTGAGCGGCGAGGCAAAGCTGTGCTCGAATCTCAAGGGACACAGCTCATTGCTGATCTCCACGCCAAAGAAGCGGCGTTGAAAGTCGCGCAGATCAATCTGGGTTACACACGAATTATTGCGCCGGCCGACGGCACAGTCGGCGAGCGGCAAGTCCGCCCTGGACAGCTCGTTTCTCCCGGAACTCAGGTTATGACTTTTGTGGAAAACATGCGCTGGGTGGCAGCAAACTTTCGCGAAACACAGCTAACCAACATTCGAGTCGGCGACACCGCAGAAATTCGCCTTGATGTTTATCCGGACAAGGTTATTAAAGGGCGAGTTCTCGAAGTCGCACCTGCAAGCGGCTCGCAATTTGCGTTGCTGCCTCCGGACAACGCCACAGGAAACTTCACTAAAGTGGTGCAGCGAGTGCCAGTCAAAATTGCAATCGAAGACTCGTCCCTCAGTTCCCAATTGCGGCCAGGCCTCTCCGCAGTCGTAACAGTGCGGACACGACACTGATGGAACGAATTATGGCCTCTTCCATTTTTGCTGTACCGGGCAATGCTCCGATCCGAATTGCGCAATCGGCCGCTGCGGCGATGCCGAGCGAGATTTCGAAGAGGCCGCTGCTCGGGATTCTGGGTGTAATCGTCGGAGCCGGTGTAGTCACACTTACCGGACGAATGATTTCGCTCGGTCTCGCTGATCTCAAGGGCGGCCTGGGATTTAGTTTCGATGACGGCGCCTGGATCAGCAGTTCCTACAACATTGCCCTGATGTTTGTGGGACCCCTGACGGTGTATCTCGGGGCTTTATTGGGACCCCGGCGAGTTCTGTTACTCGCCGCCACTACATTCACGTTGATATGTCTTGTCGCTCCGTTAATCCACAGCTACAGCTTGCTGATCGTCGCTATCGTTCTGGCCGGACTTACCTCAGGCACGTTCTATCCCCTGACGCTGACCTTTGCGCTACGCAACATTCCACTTCGCTTTCTTCCGTACACCGTCGCCTTGTATGCCACCTTTGTGGATGGGGCCGTCAATATTGCGCCATCGCTATACGGTTGGTACCGGGAACACCTCTCATGGCATTGGGTGTTTTGGAACTCAGCCCTAATTACCGCGTTCATGATGCTTTGTATCTACTTCGGAATCCCAAAACCAACGTCAGCAAAAAAAACCGGCCCGGCTCCAAGTTTTGCTGGTTTTCTGTACTGGAGCGCAGGACTGGCGATGCTTTACGCGGCCATCGATCAGGGCGAGAGGCTTGATTGGTGGCGCTCCGGCCTTTTCAATGCCTTGTTTTTAGGAGGCGCTTTCCTGGTTCTGTGCGCCTGCGTGAGCCGTTTGCGAACCCCTAATCCTCTGATTGCCGTGCCCTATCTTCGGCAGTGGAACACTATCCTCCTGGGTCTCGGACTGTGCTTGTTTCGATTCTGTCTGGTGGCAACCATCATCCTGATTCCGCAGTCGTTGGCAGTTCAGGGATTCGTTGCCGATCAGATCGGTCCTGCGATTGTTTGGAGCGCAGTCCCCCTGTTCTTGATCGCGTTTATTGCGGGGCTCCTACTGGCGAATAACGTGGACTCCCGTTTGCTGTTGGCGTCGGGATTTGGATGTATGGCATTTGCCTGTTACCTGAATGCAGACCTCACCAGCGCTTGGTCGGCCTCGAACTATTACCGCACGGAACTGCTGATGGGAGTTGGGCAGGCATTCGCTTTTATTGGGCTCGTCGGAACCATCATTTTGCAGTCGATTTTCTCCGGGGGGTTGTCGAAGCCACAGTGGGTATTAACGTTCTCCGCCTTTTTTCACACTGTGCGTCTATTCGGTGGAAACGTGGGAGCCGTTTTCATGGTTCACTTCATGGCCCAACGCGAGAAGCTGCACTCGAATCACCTCGGCCTGCACGTACAAAGCGGAAATTGGATAACGGATACCAACATCCACCAGCTGGCGGCGGAACTCTTTTCAAAGTCATCTGGAGTGGCAGCCGCCACAGGGCGCGCAGTCGGTGTTATCAACGGTCGACTTCGCCTTCAGGCTTACACACTGAGTGTAAACGATGGATTTCATCTCGTGGCTTGGGCGTGCGTGGTGATGCTGGTGCTAATCGCTTTGCTGCGCAAGTCGCCGCTGAATTATGGCGATCTTACTCGAATTCAGGAACAACTGAATATCCCTCAGGATCAGAAATCATGACTCCGCATCGAAATCCCTCCAACAGCTTGTTCCGCCGGGGCGCGACAGTCCTCGTTTCCCTCTGCAGCTTCCTAACATTTGCCCTGGCCCAACAACCAGAATCGAACGTCCCGCGCCGTCTCAATCTGCACGACGCTGTCGAGCTGGCTTTAAGGCATAACCATGTTGTGCGCATCACAGCCCTTCATGTCGAAGAACAGCAGCATGCCAAGGAAGTTGCGCGAAGCGCCTATTTGCCAACAATTAGAAACGATAGTGTGTTTGCACATGTAACCGACACCCAGTTCATCGCCGTCCCCGCGGGTGTATTCGGAACCGTGGGAGGTATTGCGATTCCGCAGCGTCAGTTCAACATCAATCAGGGCGAAAAGAATTTTATTAGCAGTGGCACGGGATTGACCCAACCACTTACCGAACTCTTCAAAATTAAAGCAGGAAATGACGTAGCACGTGCGGAGCTAAACGCGAGCCGTGAACGGGCGCGCGGTGTGGGGAACGACGTGACCCTGAAAGTTCGTCAGCTCTATTACAGCATTCTGGTAACAGAGTCTCGACGCCAGGCTATCGGAGCGAAGATTCGCGCCGTCGACGATCTGCAAGGTGAGCGCGTACAGCAGGTCAAGTACGGCAGTACGCTCGAAGTGGATCTAATCGAGACTAAGGCACAGTTACTACAAGCCCAGCAGGAGCTGCTGACAATGGACCTTCAGCTCTCCGACCTGCGATTGAAGTTCAATGACGTAGTGGGACTGCCGCTCAAGACCGATGTCGCCCTCGATCCTGATGTTCCGACTGCCCCCAACAGCTGTGAGCGCGAGCAATGCGTAAAGCTCGCGTTGGCTTCTCACCCCGAAATCACCGAAGCACAGGCCGAGGTCGAGAAAGCTTCCGCTGGCGTCCGCGTTGCTAAACGCGAGTATATCCCGGACATCGAGGCGTTTGCCCGTTATAGCTACCAGGAAAATGTGCCGTTTCTAGCTCGTAACTTCGGGACTTTCGGCGTTCACTTCGGGTACGACCTGTTCGATGGGGGAAAGAAGCGGGCGAAGCTTCGAGAACGTGACGCACAGTTGGCACAAGCCAAAGAAAATTTGGCTCGCATTAGCGACGACGTTGAAGTGCGAGTGCAATCCGCCTACAACAAGCTGGAACGTACTCAACAGATGGTCGCAGTTTCTCAGCAACTTTTGGCTACTCGTCAAGAGGCGCGGCGAGTTTCCCTACAACAGTTGAAGCAGGGCACTTATCTGCGCTCGCAGGCTGACGCCGCGGTCGCGCAAGAGTTCGAGGCCCAGACGCTCCTCCTGCAATCCCAACTCGAACGCGCTCAAGCCCAGGACGAGTTGACCAACGCCATCGGACAAACGGCAAAGTGATTGCATTCAACGATGACTGCCGACCTGAGGCTGTTGGCCGCGTTAAGAGACCGGATAGTTAGATGCATGCCTGGCGCTTTCAATTCGAAGGGGTTGCAGTAATTGTCGCTATGGTACTTCTGTGCGCAAACGCATCCGCTCAACAACAGGCAGATCTGCAGCAGCAACTGCAGCAACTGAAACAACAATACGAACAGACTACGAAAGACCTGCAGCAGCGAATAGCGGTTCTCGAGCAGCAGATCCAAGCACAGAACGACCCGGCAAAGACTTCAGATCAAGCGACCGTCTCGACCGCCGAACTCGCCGCGGAGAATGCTGTCAGGAAAGTCCTGTTCGGAAACTCGAATAAAGTTGGCGCACAGTACCAGGGCCGGATCCCATCCGTCCCAACCTATGACCTCTTGCAGGAAGCGGAAACGAAGATTGCAGGAATCCAACAGCAGCTGGGCACGTTCGAATTTCATGGATATTTTCGTTCTGGTTATGGATTGAACGGCCTCGGCGGCCAGCAGGTCGCCTTCCAGGCACCAGGCACAGGAGCCAAGTATCGATTGGGGAATGAAGCCGAAACGTATGGCGAATTTATTTTCGTAAACAACTGGGTGAACCCCGAACACGATTCCGACAAGGCCTGGTTCAAGACCGAGGTCATGCTCGAGGCAAATACCACCAATTCTTCAAGCTATGCAAACTTCAACAATGGGAATGATCAATTTCGATTGCGGGAGGTCTTTGTGCGCGCGGGCAATATCTTTGAGAGCCAGCCCGACGCGAAATTCTGGGCGGGAGAGAGATATTACCGGCGCCAGCATATTGAGATTAACGATTTCTATCCACTTGACATGAGCGGCTACGGTGCCGGCTTCGAAGACCTTAATCTCGGAGTCGGCAAACTCGCGGTAGCTTATTTATCTGGAGCGCGCCCGGATATCCACACGGCTAACGGAAATTACGTCAAAAGCAATATTGATGTGCGTTTCTACGATGTGAAAGCTCCTGGCGGCACACTCGCAGGATGGTTTGATTTTGCCACCGGCAAGGGCGGCAGGACTCCCACCGGCGAAGTCATTCCAACCAGTAATGGTTATGCAGTCGGAATTCGCCATCAGCGACTCGAGTGGCATGGCGGATATCACGCGTTTGGCATTCAGTATGGCACCGGGCCAGCCAGCAATTTCAGCACTTCCATTGATGATCCATCTCGGTTTATCAACAGCACCGCACGTTTTCTGCTGACTGAGCAGGTGCTATATCAACCGAATGACAAGTTTGCCATCATGCCCGTTTTCATTCTTCAGCGGACACGCGATGGCAATCCTGAGCACGGTTGGGACCAATGGCTATCGTTCGGTGCTCGGCCCGAGGTGTTCTTTACGAAGTATCTTTCATTGGCGTTTGAGGGTGGTTTCGATTACACCCGCAGCAGTACTGGGCAATACGAGGGCTGGCTGAGGAAATTTACCATCGCGCCACAAATTGGCGCCGGACGCCAGTTTTTCAGCCGCCCCGTTTTACGCGCATTTCTTACGTACGCGAACTGGTCGGATGGATTGCGGGGATTTGTAGGCGGAATTCCATTCCAGGATCGCACCAGCGGGTTTTCTTACGGGGTGCAGGCAGAAACCTGGTGGTAGGAGAACGAACAATGGCAACTCCAGACATAGCGAACATAGGGCAGGCTTCGACCGCTGTAGTGCAAGCGCCAGCGCAGAACTACACGCGCCCTCTGGCGATCGTAACAACATTGTTCTTTATGTGGGGGTTCCTCACTTGTTTGAACGACATTCTGGTTCCCCATCTGAAGTCGATCTTCGATCTCAGCTATGCGCGAGTGATGCTCATTCAGTTTGCATTCTTTTCTGCCTACTTCTTGTTTTCCATTCCGTGGTCAAAGGTGGTAAATGCAATCGGTTATCAGAAAACCATGGTGGCGGGATTGCTTTGCATGGCGGTGGGCGCGTTCTTGTTTTTGCCCGCGGCTTCCTCCGCTTCTTTCACACTGTTTTTGGGGGCATTCATTGTACTTGCCGCTGGCATTACGGGCTTGCAGGTCGCAGCCAATCCTTATGTGGTGGTGCTCGGAAAACCAGAGACCGCTTCGAGTCGCTTAGACCTGACGCAGGCTTTTAATTCTCTCGGCACTACAATCGCACCAAAACTCGGGGGACTGCTGATTCTTGCTGCCGCCCCGTTGACCGTCGAGGAGTTGAAAGCCCTTTCGCCGACGGCATTACATTTGTACCGGGTGCAAGAGGCTGCGTCTGTCAAGATGCCGTACACAGTGATCGGAATTGCCTTGCTACTGTTGGCTGTTCTGATTGCCGCATCAAAGTTGCCGAGCATTGAACACGCGCAATTCCGTCCTGGCGCGAACAGCGGCGATTCAATCTGGAAACATCCCAACCTGGTTTTTGGCGCACTGGCGATTTTTGCATATGTGGGTGCAGAAGTTTCGATTGGAAGTTTCCTGGTGAATTACTTCGGTCAGGACGAGATTGCGGGGCTGTCCGCAAAGAGCGCCGCCGGTTACGTATCGTTCTACTGGGGTGGCGCGATGATCGGGCGCTTTCTAGGCGCTGGATTGTTGCGGAAGTTTAGAGCCGGGCACCTGCTCGGTGCATTCGCGATTTGTACTTCACTGCTGGTTACCTTATCGATGATTACGCATGGGCATTTCGCCATGTGGAGCATCCTGGCGGTTGGCTTTTTCAATTCCATTATGTTTCCAACCATTTTCAGCCTTGGAGTGGCCGAGCTCGGTCCTTTGACCGGAAATGCGTCCGGCATTCTAAATATGGCCATCGTGGGTGGCGCAATTGTCCCTCTAATTCAGGGTGTAATCGCCGATCACATCGGAATTCATCATGCTTTCTTTGTTCCCGTGATCTGTTACCTGTACATCTTGTACTACGCCCTCAGTGGATCGAAACCAAACAGCGAGCGACACGCGACAGCTTAGATACGTAACGGGGAGCTAACAATGCTAATTGCAGGCGACATCGGTGGTACGAAGACGGACTTGGCGATCTACTCTTGTGAGTCTGGGCCGTACACACCGTTGGCTCAAACTGAGGTCCATAGCGCCGACTATCCCAGCTTGCAGGCAATCGTCAAAGAATTTCTCAATCAGGTGAAGATGTCCGTCGATGTTGCATCGTTCGCTGTTGCAGGCCCTGTAATCAATGGTCACGCGAAGACCACAAACTTGCCCTGGGTCTTGGATGAGGGCACGCTGGCGAACCAATTGAACTTGAAAGCCGTTCACCTGATGAACGATCTCGAGGCGGTGGCACGTGCTGTCCCGGCCTTGCGCGCCGAGGACCTGATCACGATAAGCAACGGAGAGCCCGGGACAAACGGCCCGATAGCCATCGTTGCGCCCGGTACCGGCTTGGGAGAATCGTTTCTGACCTGGGATGGCGCCGAGTACGTGGCCCACGGCTCCGAAGGCGGGCACTCCGATTTTGCTCCGACTGATGTTCGCCAAATCCGCCTGCTGCAATATCTGCTTCCGCGTTTCGGACACGTGGGAGTTGAACGTGTCTGCTCTGGAATCGGAGTTCCCAACGTCTACGAATTCTTACGCGATGTGGAAAACATCCCTGAGCGACCTCAAAGTGCCCAGTTGATTGCATCCGCCAAAGATCACACTAAAGCCATTGTCGCGGCTGCCCTCGATCCGCAGCATCCGAGCGAATTGTGCCTGGCGACGGTCAATTTGCTCATCTCAATCCTGGCGAGCGAGGCTGGCAATCTCGCATTGAAAGTTCTGGCAACGGGCGGAGTTTACTTGGCTGGCGGCATTGCACTTCACCTTGTCAAGTTCTTGCAAGAGCCTCCTTTCCTACAGACTTTTACGAGGAAGGGCCGCTTCAAAGATCTGATGGAGCGAATTCCGATTCACGCCATCACTACGCGCGCAGCTCTTCTCGGTGCTGCCACGTTCGGACTGCGGAGCTTGAATAACATCACAAACCGAGAAGAAGGAAAGGCATCGCTCGCGACCGTTTAATTCGCGTGACGAAATGTCAACAAGAATGAGAAGGAGATCAGAATGGCAGCAAGCCCTCTACCACAAGTGAAGAAGCGAGCGATTAAACAATCCGCATGGAAGGCACTGACGGCGCACTACAAGACAGTTTCCAACCTTCACTTGCGACAGTTATTCGCAGATGACCCAAAGCGTGGACAACGCATGGCAGCGGAAACGGTCGGCCTATATCTCGACTATTCCAAAAATCGCGTCACTGACGAAACCCTCAAGCTCCTGCTCCAACTGGCCGCAGAATCGGGCTTGCGGGCACGAATCGACGCGATGTTTAGCGGGGAAAAGATCAACACCACCGAGAAGCGGGCCGTGCTGCACGTAGCCCTGCGTGCTCCGAAAAATGAATCCATCGTTGTAGATGGAACCAATGTCGTACCCGAAGTTCACCATGTGCTGGACCGGATGACGGAGTTCTGCAGTCGTGTACGCAGCGGCGAATGGAAAGGTCACACGGGCAAACGGATTCGAAATGTGATCAACATAGGAATCGGCGGCTCCGACCTCGGTCCGGTCATGGCGTACGAGGCGCTCAAGCATTATTCGGAACGCTCAATGACGTTTCGTTTTGTGTCAAATGTCGATGGAACGGACTTCGCCGAGGCCGTGCAGGATCTCGATCCGGCGGAGACATTATTTATTGTCTCGTCGAAAACTTTCACCACGCTCGAGACCATGACAAATGCTCAGACCGCACGCGCCTGGCTGCTCGCGGGACTGGGCGGCGAGGAAATGTCGGTCGCAAAGCACTTTGTCGCGGTTTCGACGAATGCAACTGAGGTATCGAAATTCGGTATTGATACGGCCAACATGTTTGGCTTCTGGGATTGGGTTGGCGGACGCTATTCGATGGATTCGGCCATTGGCCTGTCGACAATGATTGCCGTCGGTCCCGAAGAGTTTCGCGCAATGTTGCGCGGTTTCCACGAAATGGATGAGCATTTCCGTACAGCCCCATTTGAGGCCAATCTGCCAGTGCTCATGGCTCTTCTAGCAGTTTGGAACAACGATTTCCTCGGCGCACAGACTGTAGCTGTGTTGCCCTACGAACAGTACCTGAAACGCTTTCCCGCTTACTTGCAGCAACTCACAATGGAAAGCAATGGGAAGCATGTCACGATTGATGGAAAAGCAGTTAACAACCAGACCGGCCCCATCTACTGGGGTGAGCCTGGGACAAACGGTCAACACTCTTTTTATCAATTAATCCATCAAGGTACGCGGGTCATTCCCTGCGACTTCATCGCGTTTGCAAAAACCTTAAATCCAATGAGTAGCCATCATGACATGCTGCTCGCCAACGTTTTCGCTCAAACGGAAGCACTGGCATTTGGAAAGACGCCAGAGCAAGTGAAAGCCGAGGGCACTCCAGACTGGCTGGTGCCGCATCGCGTGTTTGAGGGCAATCGCCCATCCAATACGATTCTCGCCGAGCGGCTCACTCCCGAAACACTGGGCAAGCTGATCGCTCTTTACGAACACTCTGTCTTCACTCAAGGCGTCATCTGGAACATTGACTCATTCGATCAATGGGGCGTGGAACTCGGAAAAGTCTTAGCACAACGCATCATTCCCGAACTCGAGAACCCAGCAGAGCCCATGCTGAATCACGACAGCTCGACCAACACTCTAATTCAGCGTTACCGCAAACTTAAGGAGCAGCAATGACGGCCATTGAAACCATCAGCAACAGAAGCAACGATACGCTCCGCGATGTTTTGACACGGCTAGAAACAGAGGGCGCGGCCCTCGGCCATTTTAATGTCGCAGACCATGTCTTGTTGAAGGCGGTGATCGCAGCCGCATCTGAGACCAAACGTCCGGTATTCATCGGCGCCTCCGAAGGAGAGCGAGAATTCTTTGGCGCGCGCCAGTTGGCCGCTTTGGTGAAAAGCGTTCGCGAAGAATCGGCTATACCTGTATTTCTTAACGCAGACCACACACATTCTTTGGTGAAAGCAATGGAAGCCGCAAATTCTGGTTTTGACTCTGTAGGGATCGATTTCTCTGCATTGCCATTCGATCAGAACGTGGCTCGAACGAAGGAAGCAGTTCAAGCGATCAAGTCGATCAACCCCGAAATTCTCGCGGAAGGGGAAATTGGTGATATAGGGACCGGATCCGAAATCCACGAAACTGCTCAGGCCGACTTCAGTAAGCTCACGACCGCTGACGAAGCGAGAGAATTCGTCGAAGCAACCGGGATTGACATCCTCGCGCCATCCGTTGGCAACAGGCACGGCATGCTCAAGAGCATGGTGCAGGGAAAGGCAAAGAAGCATCTGGATGTCGACCGAATCGCGCAAATCAAGCAAGCGGCAGGGACCTATCTCACTCTGCACGGCGGGTCTGGAACCGACGATGAACATTTTCGCAAGGCAATCAGCTCTGGTATCAACATCATCCACATCAATACCGAACTGCGCGTGGCCTGGAGGCAATCATTGGGAGAGAGCCTGGCGCGAGACATCAACGAAGTCGTGCCCTACAGGATTCTGCGGCCAGTCGTAGAGTCTGTGAAGCAGGTTGTTAGTGCGCGCTTACGACTCTTCCATGGTCAATCGGTTCGCCCTGAAGCCATTGGAACTGTAGCGTGAGCAGTTCCAAATAGTAATTCTGGGAACTAGCAGAAAGATGCAAAACCGTATCGTCAAACTCGCTCCGTCGATTCTGGCCGCCGACTTTGCCCGCTTGGGTGAGCAAGTTGCAGAAGCCGAGCGGGCAGGAGCCGATCGGATCCACGTGGATGTGATGGACGGACACTTCGTCCCCAACATCGCCATCGGAGCGCCGATTGTGCGGTCACTTCGCCGAGTTACGCGCTTGCCGCTTGAGACGCACCTGATGATTTCCAATCCGGATTATTTCCTCGACGAGTTTGCCGACGCCGGGTCGGATTCATTTCTCATTCATTGGGAAGGTGCCAACAATTTGCACCGCACAGTGCAGCGCATTAAGACACTTGGAAAACGCGCAGGAGTTGCAATCAACCCCGCTACTCCTGCGGCGGTTCTTGAAGAAATGCTCTCGGATCTCGATCAGGTGCTGGTCATGACGGTGAATCCGGGTTTCGGTCATCAGCGTTTTCTAGAGTCAACGTTGCCCAAAGTCCGGCGGGTTGCGGAAATGATTGATCAGATCAACTCCGACTGTGAGTTAGAGGTCGATGGCGGCATTGATGAGTTGACGGCTCCAACGGTAGTAGCGGCGGGCGCGAATGTACTGATTGCAGGTACGTCAGTTTTTGGCGCTGCTAAGAGTGTCACTGCTGCGATGGAATCGCTGCGTAAATCAACAGTGCTGGTAGTCCAGTAAATGAAGCGAACGCATTAGACGAGGAGAGCTTATGCAACTTGGAATGATAGGGTTGGGCCGGATGGGCGCCAACATGGTGCGACGGCTGATTAGAAAAGGGCACAGTTGCGTCGTGTTCGATCGATCTTCACAGGCTGTGGATGAACTAGTCAAAGAGAATGCAGTCGGGGCTGATTCTCTTGTCGATTTCGTGACAAAACTCGCGAAGCCACGTGCAGTGTGGCTCATGGTGCCGGCGGCAGTTGTCGATCAGACGATCTCGGGCTTGTTGCCGCACCTCGAGGCGGGCGACATCCTCATCGACGGCGGAAACTCCTATTATGTCGACGATATTAAGCGCGCTAAAGACCTCGCGCCCAAACAGATTCACTACGTGGATGTGGGCACCAGTGGCGGCGTCTGGGGTCTCGAACGTGGCTACTGCATGATGATCGGCGGCGAGAAGAAAGTGGTCCAGCATCTCGATCCAATTTTCTCCGCCCTCTCTCCTGGAATCGGCGACATATCGCGCACTCCAGGCCGTGAAAAACTCGATGGAACTGCCGAGCAAGGTTACTTGCACTGCGGCCCCAACGGCGGCGGCCACTTCGTCAAGATGGTGCATAACGGAATTGAATACGGAATCATGGCGGCCTATGCGGAGGGTCTGTCCGTATTGCGCGCGGCAAATATCGGCAAGCAACAGCGCAGCGTTGATGCCGAAACGACTCCATTACGCAACCCGGAACACTACCAGTACGACTTCAACCTACGAGATGTAGCTGAGATCTGGCGTCGTGGCAGCGTAATTGCATCGTGGCTGCTGGACCTGACGGCAGCGGCCTTGATTCAGGATCCTGGGCTTTCGAAGTTTGCGGGCCGTGTATCGGACTCGGGCGAAGGTCGCTGGACGATCAAGGCGGCAATCGATGAGGCTGTGCCGACCCCTGTTCTCACCGCCTCGCTTTACGAGCGCTTCAGTTCGCGTGGTGAAGCAGATTATGCCGACAAACTCCTGTCCGCAATGCGTTTCGAATTTGGCGGGCACTTAGAAAAACCGAAAGAAAAATCTGAGGCAGCTTAAGGGAGCGATGCACATGAACAGTTTCCATTCAGACGCACTGGTGTTCTTCGGTGCTACCGGTGATCTCGCGTACAAAAAGATTTTCCCGTCGTTGCAGGCGATGGTGAAACGAGGACACCTGAATGTCCCGATTGTCGGGGTGGCAAAAGCTGGATGGAATCTCGATCAGCTTCGCACTCGCGCGAAAGACAGCTTGGAGAAGCATGGCGGACTTGACCTCGTGGCATTCGAAAAGTTGATCAGCCTGTTGCGCTACGTGGACGGGGACTACCAGGATCCGACAACTTTCACTGCGCTTCGTAAGGAGCTCAAGGACGCGAAACGGCCGGCGCACTACCTGGCCATCCCTCCCGTCCTGTTTGAAGGCGTCGTCGAGCACCTGTCCGCATCGAACTGCGGGCGGGGCGCGCGGGTCATCGTGGAAAAGCCGTTCGGCCATGACCTCGCCTCTGCGCAGGAACTCAACAAGGTCCTGCTTGGGACCTTTGACGAAGTCGATATCTTTCGTATTGATCACTATCTCGGCAAGCGCGCCGTGAACAATGTATTGGCATTCCGCTTTGCCAACACTTTTGTGGAATCCTTTTGGAATCGCAATTACATCGAGAGCGTCCAGATCACAATGGCAGAGGACTTCGGAGTTCAGGGCCGCGGCGGTTTTTACGATCAGACTGGAACTATCCGCGACGTGGTGCAAAATCACTTATTCCAGGTGTTGTCGAACTTGGCGATGGAGCCGCCAGTCCGCTCCGACAGTGAGTCGATCCGCGACGAGAAAGCTAAAGTGTTGCGGGCGATTCCACCTATCGAGGAGAACGATCTAGTGCGCGGTCAGTTCCGCGGCTACCGCGATGAAAACGGGGTTGCGAAGGACTCGCAGACCGAGACATTCTCCGTCGTAAAGCTGGAAATCAATTCCTGGCGGTGGAAGGGCGTGCCGTTCTACATTCGCGCAGGCAAGTGCTTGCCCACGACCTGTACCGAGATCGTCGCCAAGTTTCGGAAACCCCCGACACTGATCCCAGATAGCCAGTTGGTCGAAAATCGTCTCCGGCTCCGCTTGAGTCCGGAAATCACAATCGCGATGGGGATGATGAACCTGGCCGCCGACGCCGAGGGACTCACCCTTCAAACAAGCGAAATGGTAGCCAGCCATTCTCCACGCGCGGACGAGATGGACGCGTATGAACGTGTGCTGGGAGCAGCAATCGTCGGAGACAGCACTTTATTCGCACGCGAAGATTACGTCGAAGAAGCATGGCGAATCGTCGAACCGGTGCTGAAAAAGAACACGCCGGTTCATCAGTATGCCCCAGGCACTTGGGGGCCGAGCGAAGTTGATCGAGTAACACCCCCTGGGGGCTGGAGCAATCCAGGCGGGAAGAAAACTTTCAAGGTTGCTAGCGAGGCGGCGTGATGCAGATTGAAGTCTATTCGAATGCTGACTCCGTCGCACTCGCAGCGGCAAAGCTCATCGCAAAAGAAGCCCGAGATGCGGTTGGTACTCGCGGCAAATTTGTCATAGCTGTGAGCGGGGGGAAAACCCCATGGATCATGCTTCGCGATCTCGCAAGAGAAGATGTTCCGTGGAAGGACGTGCATGTTGTTCAGGTAGATGAAAGAGTCGCACCTGAGGGCGATCCCGACAGAAATCTCACTCATCTCCGTGAAAGTCTGCTGGACCATTCCCCTTTACGCCATGATCAGATCCATGCCATGCCAGTAGAAGCGGCCAATCTTGAGGCAGCTTGCCAGCAATATGCACGAACTCTGGATGAAATCGCAGGCTTAACACCTGTGCTCGATCTCGTTCACTTGGGACTGGGGCCGGACGGCCACACCGCTTCGCTGGTACCGGAAGACCCGGTGCTCAACGTGAAAGATGCAGATGTCGCACTGACGGGAATCTACCGGGGACGGCGGCGCATGACCTTGACGTATCCGCTTATCAATCGCTCCCGTTGCCTGCTGTGGTTGGCGACCGGAGGCGAAAAAGCGGGAATGCTTGCTCGCCTGCAAGCGGGAGATGTCTCTATTCCAGCAGGTCGCATCAGCAGGGATCATGCGGTGATTTTGGCAGATCGCGTCGCCGCGGGCCGAATTGTTAAGGAATCGAAAACAGAAGTGGCTTGAGAAAAAACCCGGTTTATCTGGGGTCAAGTCGCATCATACTGCGACCTAATAAGTTAAGGAGAGCACATGCGCATTGGAATTGCTGCCGATCACGGTGGGTTTGGATTGAAAGAGGACCTTCGCAGCCGCCTTGCCGCTGCCGGTCATGACGTGCTTGACTTCGGTGCAGACCAGCTCGACCCAAGTGACGACTACCCGGATGTCGTTACTCCGCTGGCACGGGCAGTGGCTTCAGGCATGGTAGAGCGCGGGGTTGCTGTTTGCGGCAGCGGAGTGGGTGCTTGTGTCTGTGCCAACAAAGTTCCGGGAGTTCGTGCCGCGCTGATCAATGATCACTTCTCGGCCCGGCAAGGGGTGGAGGACGATCACATGAACATTATTTGTCTCGGTGGCCGGGTCATGGGAACCATGGTCGCTTGGGACCTCGTTGAAACCTTTCTCGCAGCTGAATTCAGCCGGGCTGAACGCCATCTGAGACGCCTGAGCAAAGTTGTTGGACTCGAAATGAAGGCAGCGGGTGAAGTCAAAGCCAAGACTCCGGCATTTTCAGCCTAAGCTGACGACAAACGAAAGTTGAACATTTACCACGGAGGCAGTCATGAGTACCGCAATAGCTCCAGTCGAGAATCTCAGCACCGCAGAACTCGATCAGTTGTGCATAAACACGATTCGTACGCTTTCCATCGATGCCGTGCAGCAGGCCAACTCCGGGCACCCAGGAACTCCAATGGCCCTCGCGCCACTCGTCTACACAATATGGAACCGTGCGCTCACGTTCGATCCGCAAGACCCGATCTGGCCCAATCGCGATCGCTTCGTGTTGTCTAATGGCCATGCGTCCATGTTGCTCTGGTCTGCGCTCCATCTCACCGGTGTTCAAGCTGTGAATGCCGACTACGAAAGGCTGGGACAAGCTTCAGTCACGCTTGATGATATTCGGCGCTTCCGCCAACTCGACAGCAAGGCTCCCGGACATCCCGAATACCATTGGGTCTCAGGTGTCGAAACCACGACTGGCCCTCTGGGGCAGGGTGTGGCCACGAGCGTTGGCATGGCAATCGCTGAAAAATGGCTCGCCCGCCGCTACAACCGGCCTGACTTCGACATCTTCAACTACAACGTTTATAGCGTCTGTGGTGACGGATGCTTGATGGAAGGTATTGCGTCGGAGGCTGCTTCACTGGCTGGACATCTCGGGCTCGACAACCTGTGCTGGATTTACGACAACAATCACATCACGATCGAGGGCAACACACGCATCGCGTTCACCGAAGACGTTGCAGGTCGGTTCCTCGCCTATGGTTGGAACGTGCTACGCATCGGTGATGCGAATGACACTGATCGCATTGAACAAACCCTCGAGGTCTTTCGAAAGACCAAAGGTCGCCCCACATTCATTGTTCTCGACAGTCATATCGGGTACGGTTCACCACATAAACAGGATACTGCGGCTGCACACGGAGAGCCGCTCGGAGAAGAAGAAGTTCGGTTATGCAAGAAGGCGTATGGATTTCCCGAGGATGCAAAGTTCTTTGTCCCCGATGGCGTGTACGACCACTTCACAGACGGGATCGGCAAACGTGGCGCTACAGCGCGGCAGAAGTGGGCAGAAGTCTTCGAATCATATCGCGCCCAATATCCAGACCTCGCCACCGAAGTTGAGTTAATGCAGAAGCGTGAGCTTCCCGCCGGATGGGATCGAAACCTCCCCATATTTCCTGCCGATGCGAAGGGTCTTGCCGGTCGCGACGCTTCGGGGAAAGTGCTCAACGTGCTCGCGCAAAATATTCCGTGGTTCCTTGGCGGATCGGCGGACCTTGGTCCTTCCAACAAGACTCTCTTCACCTATCCAGGGGCAGGAGATTTTCAGGCCGACACTCCGGAAGGAAAAACGCTACACTTTGGCATTCGTGAGCACGCGATGGCTGCAATCGTCAATGGACTCTCACTATCCAAGGTGCGAGCATTTGGCGCGAGTTTCTTCATATTCAGCGACTATGCGCGCCCCGGGATTCGTTTAGCCTCCCTGATGGAATTGCCGAGCATTTTTGTCTTCACCCATGACGCTATGGGAGATGGCGAGGATGGCCCCACTCACCAACCCGTTGAGCACCTCATATCTTTACGGGCTATACCCGGGCTGATCACAATACGCCCCGGAGATGCCAACGAAGTGGTCGAGGCCTACCGCTTCGTCATGCAGTTGCGACATAAGCCTGCGGTGCTGGCGTTGTCCCGTCAGCCTCTACCGACTCTCGATCGCAACAAGTATGCTCCGGCTTCCGGCGTCGCACAGGGCGCCTATGTGCTCGCAGACGCTCCCGGCGGAAATCCGGAAGTTATCATCATCGCTTCTGGTAGTGAGCTCAGCCTTGCCATCGCTGCCCACGAAACGCTGCTCGCGCAAGGCATCCGCTCACGTGTAGTCTCTATGCCGTCGTGGGAAGTTTTCGAACACCAGCCGAAGGCATACCGCGACAACGTTCTACCACCGAAGGTAACAGCTCGTGTGGCGATGGAGCAGGGCTCAACGTTGGGATGGGAGCGATACGTCGGCAATTCCGGCCGCGTTATCGGCATGAATACTTTTGGCGCTTCGGCTCCTTTGAAGGAATTGCAGAAAAAGTTTGGCTTCGAACCGAATCAGGTGGTTAACGCGGCGACGGAGCAGTTAAAGAAACAGTGACTCAAAGGACTGTGCAGTCACAACATCTAGCAGCTTGGTCGGAGACCCCAGATCTCTCGCACCACAAGGGATCGCTGAATAGGTGATCGGATAAACTTTGGCCATCGGACTGTACGTATTGGTTTTCCCGTTCAGTCAGGACGGAGCGGGATATGAAGTTTGCGTATCCGATACGCCAAGGTCGTCCGCTTCATACCTAAACGTACGGCCGCACCATTCGGACCACCGAGCACCCAATTGGACGCTCGGACCGCCCGCAGCACATGTTCCCGTTCCACTTCTCCCAACGTGCTCAGCTCGGAGCCGGGCGTTTGCGCATCAGCCCGCTTCAGCTCAGCAAGGGGTGCACCTAGGACGCGCCCCGGCGAGAGAATCACCGACCGTTCAATAAAGTTTTGCAACTCGCGCACATTCCCCGGCCAGGAATAAC
>Ga0268266_10001862_pt1 | contig 23838 bp, 20 predicted proteins | sample KBSS13metaG_FD_190356 | JGI IMG/M metagenome (GOLD analysis project Ga0268266, IMG submission 190356) | Switchgrass rhizosphere microbial communities from Kellogg Biological Station, Michigan, USA - KBS S1-3 metaG (SPAdes) (version 2) | ecosystem: Host-associated > Plants > Roots > Rhizosphere... | reverse complement strand
GCGGGTCCGGCAGGGTCACCCTGCAGCAGTGGTACCACCAGTACGGCGAGGCGGGCACCGAACAGGCGGTGCGGCGGTACGCGGCCGCGTACGAGCCGGCGGACGTGAAGGTGCAGTGGCGGCCGGGCAACTACGACCAGCAGACCGCCGCGGCGCTGCTGACCTCCTCCGGGCCGGACGTCTTCGAGGGCAGCCCGACACTGGACCAGATCCAGGGCCACCAGGTGGTCGACGTCACCGACCTGCTCGCCGCGGTGAAGGACGACTTCAACCCGGCGGTGCTGGCGCCCAAGACGTACGACGGAAAGATCTGGGGCATACCCCAGGTCATCGACATGCAGATGCTCTACTACCGCAAGAGCATGCTCGCCCAGGCGCACATCTCCCCGCCGCGGTCGCTGGACGAACTGGTCGACGCCGCCGCGCAGCTGACCACCAAGAAGGTCAAGGGCCTGTTCCTGGGCAACGACGGCGGGGCCGGCGTGCTGGGCGGCACCCCGCTGTACGCGGCCGGGCTGAGCCTGGTCACCCCCGACGGCAGGGTCGGCTTCGACGACCCGGCGGCGGCCCGCACACTCGGCAAGTTCCACCAGCTGTACGCCGACAAGTCACTGCTGCTCGGCGCGCCGACCGACTGGTCCGACCCCTCGGCGTTCGTACAGGGACTCACCGCCATGCAGTGGTCCGGACTGTGGGCGCTGCCCGCGGTCCAGAAGGCACTCGGCGACGACTTCGGGGTCCTGCCCTTCCCCCAGGACGGTGCGGCCGGCAAGCCCACCGTGCCGGTCGGCGCGTACGCCGCGTGCGTCAGCGCCCGCAGCGCGCACCAGGCCGAGGCCAAGGCGTACATCAAATGGCTGTGGGTGGACCGGACCGAGGACCAGGAGGACTTCGCACTCTCCTACGGCTTCCACATACCCGCCCGGATCTCACTGGCGAAGAAAGCGGCCAAACTGCGCGTGGGGGCCGCGGCCGACGCCGTGTCGTACGCGACCGACCACGGCTACGCCCAGCCGCTGCTGTGGACGACCGCCAGCCAGACCGCGTACCAGGACGCGCTCAGCCGCATCATCAAGGACGGCGCGAACCCCGCCACCGAACTGAAGGCGGTGGTGCGGAAGACGGCGGCCGAACTGCAGCGGGTGCAGAGGACGCCGTGAGGCACCGCGCCCTGTGGTTCTGGGTGTTCGTCGGTCCCTTCGCCGCCGGGCTCGCCCTGTTCACGTACGTGCCGCTGCTGTGGTCGGTGTACCTGAGCTTCTTCGACGCGCACAACACCGTCACCCCCCACCACTTCGTGGGGGTGGGCAACTACACGTCGATGCTCCAGGACCGGGCCTTCACCGACAGCCTGCGCACGTTCGGGCTCTTCACGCTGTTCATCGTGCCCGCCACGTACGCCCTGTCGCTGGGGCTGGCGCTCATGGTGAACCGCCTGCGGTTCGCCCAGGCGTTCTTCCGGTCGGTGTTCTTCATGCCGGCCGCCTGCTCGTACGTGGTCGCCGCGCTCATCTGGAAGATGTCGATCTTCAACGGGGTGCGCTTCGGCCTGGCCAACACCGTGCTGGGCTGGTTCGGCGCCGACCAGACCGCGTGGCTGTCGACGACCCATCCGCCGCTGTACTGGCTGGTGATCGTCACGGTGCGGCTGTGGCTCCAGTCCGGGTTCTACATGGTGCTGCTGCTGGCCGGGCGGCAGCGCATCCCGGCGCAGCTGTACGAGGCGGCGGCGGTGGACGGCGCGCGGCCGGGCTGGCAGGTCTTCCGGCACATCACCTTCCCGCAGCTGCGGGCCACGTCGATCGCGGTCGTGCTGCTGCTGGTGATCAACGCGTTCCAGGCGTTCGACGAGTTCTACAACCTGCTCAGCGACTCGCGCGGCTACCCGCCGTACGCGCGGCCCCCGCTGGTCTACCTCTACTACACCGCGCTCGGGCAGGGGCAGAACCTCGGCGAGGGCAGCGCGGGCGCGGTGATCCTCGCACTGATCATCGCGGTGGCCACGGTGGCGCAGGCCCGCTGGTTCGGCCTCGGAAGGCGGGAGGACTGACGCGCGAGTTCACGCAGTGGGCGGCGACGGGCCCCTCCTGCCCGAGGGCGGGCAAGGAGGGCGAGCCCGCCCGCGGAGAGAAGGAGAAGGAAGACCGACCGGGAAAAGGGAGAGGACTGACATGGAGCAGGCGCTGCTGAAGTTCGGACGCGCGGTGCGGGCGGTGCTGCTCGTGGTACTCGCGCTGCTCTTCCTGATCCCTTTCTACCTGCTGGTCCGCAACGGCCTGTCGACCGAGCAGGACATCACCTCGCCGCAGTGGACCTTCCTCCCCTCCCACCTCCAGTGGTCCAACGTCAGCGAACTGTTCGACGACCCGGCCGTGCCGATGGCCCGGGCGCTGCTGAACTCGTCGCTGATCGCGGTCTCCACGACGGTCGGTACGGTGGTGCTGGCCTCGACCGCCGGCTACGGCCTGGCCCGGATCCCGTACCGGTACGCGAACCAGGTCTTCTACGCCATCCTGGGCACGCTGATGGTGCCGGCGGCCGTCACCTTCGTGCCGAGCTTCGTCCTGGTGTCCTCGCTGGGCTGGGTGTCCACGCTGCGCGGCCTGATCGTCCCCACCCTGTTCTCGGCGTTCGCGTGCTTCGTCTTCCGCCAGTACTTCCTGGGCTTCCCCGGCGAACTGGAGGACGCGGCGAAGGTGGACGGACTGGGCTACTGGCGCGTCTACTGGCGGATCGTGGTGCCCAACTCGCTGCCGGTGTTCGCCGCGGTGTCCACCATCGTGTTCATCGGCGCGTGGAACTCCTTCCTGTGGCCGCTGGTCATCGGCCAGGACCAGTCCTCCTGGACGGTCCAGGTCGCGCTGTCCACCTTCACCACCGCCCAAGTGGTGAACATCCACGAGCTGTTCGTGGCGGCGGCGGTGTCGATCCTCCCGCTCCTCCTGGTGTTCCTGCTGCTCCAACGGCACATCGTGGCCGGGGTCGAGCGGTCCGGCATCGACGACTGAGCCGCCCCGGTCCACGCCCCGCGGCGTCCGGCACAACCCCCAGGCAACCGCCCGGGGGACGTGCCGGACGCCGCGGGGCCCGGACGGAGCAGCAGGGCGTCCCCAGCAACTAGGCTCCATTCCCGTTCGAAGGCGCGCAGCGCCGCAAGTGAGGCAGGTGGGCGATGAGTTACGACCTGGAGTGGGCCGCGCTTCCGGAGCCGGCGGCCTCGGCCAGGGCCCGGTACGACGCCTGCGACTGGCTGGGCGACCCGCCGTGTCCCCACGACCCGCCGTGCCTGGACACCTACGACACCCTTGCCGCCCCGTACCAGTTCCACGTCACCGTCCTGGACATGGGGCGGTACATCGACGGGATGCGCGGCGCCGGGATGTGCTTCGACGCCGAGCCGGCGCCGTTCACGGGCCGGCCGTACACGACGAAGGAATGGCAGGCCGCGAGCCCGGCGGAACGGCAGGCGGACGCGGTGTCGCGGAACCGGTTCGAGGCCCAGCGGATCCCGGGCAGGGCGGGCATCCCGGTCTTCAAACTGAGCTCCAACGGCCCCTGGCCGGTGACCGCCGAGGAGATCGACGAGGCCCTCGCCGCCTACACCCGGGCCCCCGCGGACCTGCGCGCCCGCCTGGAGTCGGACAACCACTGGCCGAGCTGGCTCCAGTGGCTGCGGACCTGCCGGGACCACGGAGGATTCCGCCTGGAGTAACCGGCCCGCCGGCTCCCCCCTGGGCGCAACCGCCAGGATCAATACGCCCGGTTCTGCGGCCCGTCCGGCAACCAACTGTGGGCGTCGGAGGCCTGCGACTTCGGGACTCGGCGCCGGTATGGGCCAGGACACGCCCTTATGGCCCTTTTTCGCATGGCTGACGGTACGATTTATCTCCAGGCGAAGGCATTCAGGGGGGAGTTGCCGGTGGCCGGAGAAGGACAGGGTCCCGGCGAGCCGTCCCGCGGAGATGGGCGGACCCCACCGGGGTCGGCTCCCGTACACGGGGGTTCCCACGCACCGGCCGGCGGCGCCGCGCCGGATCCCCGTGAACCGGCCGGGGCGGCCCGTGCCGGGTGGACGAACCCGGCGCTGCTGGGCGCCGGGGCGACCATCGTCGGCGCGGTGATCACCGCCCTCATCTCGGGTCTCTTCGCCGCGGGCGGCGGGAACCCGCGGAACTCCGCCGGCGGGCAGACGTTCCCGCAGGACCCGCCCCGGATCACCACGCCGTTCACGACGGCTTCCTCCCCGTTCCCCGCCGTAGGTGCCGGACAGGACCCGGGTGCGACGACGGCCCCGCCGCAGGGCGGGGGGACCGACCCGCGGGGACCGGGCTACCGGTCAACGGCGGCGCCGGGCACCGCGAGGACCGCCGCGCCGAATCCGACCACCGCCGCGCCGTCCCCGGCCGAGAAGGGCGGGCAGTGGTCGGGCACGCTGGTCCTGGGCACGCTCGAAGGCGGTGAGAAGGACCTGGACGTCCGCCCTCCGGCCCGCGTGGGCACAGAAGAGGACAACGACCTCTACATCACCGTGTCCAGCCCCGCCACGCTCTACGCACTCGGCGGAGCCGGCGTCGCCGAAGGACCGGACTCCGGACCGCCGGCGACCGCCGCCGACTGCGCGAACGCCATCGCGTCGGCGGCCTCGGACGGAGTGCCCATGACCAGGGGAACCGTCATCTGCGCCCTCACCGGCGAAGGCCGGATCGCCCGGCTCACCGTCACCGCGACCCCGGGCGGCGGCCGCGCGACCGCCACCTTCGACGCGATCATCTGGCCGGCACCGTAACCCCGCCGGGACGGCTACCCCTGGCGGAAGAACTCCTGCGCGTCGGCGGAAGGTCCCGGCTCGCAGGGACCGGCTCAGACGCACGTGACCGCTCGGACCGGGCCGGAAGAGCTGCGGCGCGGTTGATCGTCCGGTCGGCGGCGGCACCGCACGGAATACCGGAGGCGCCGATGGTGAAGTGGCTGTCACCTTGTCATAAACCCGCTGGAAGGCGCTTCCTGATCACGCGAAAGCGGAAGTGCCCGATGTTGTCTCTCTTCCGCCACCCGAGGTGTCCTGATATCATCCACGATTGCGTACTCGGTTCCATGCACAGCCGAGTGTCAGGCCGATTCCGGGCGGCGTTTCCCGGACAGTGATCACCGCAACACCCTTCCCCACCGAACCGCGATTCGGTGCGTCACGTTCCAGGTACTTCCACAACATCGGAACACCTCAGCTGAAGGGCTACGCAAATGATCAAGAAGGAAACGGGCCAGGTTCTCGCCGCCTGGCTTTCTGGTTCTGACAGCGCCTACGGAATGCAGAACCCCGCCGGCCCGCTGTGCACGGGAACGCTCTTCGCCGCGACGGACTCGTTCATCACCATCGAGGAGCCCGCGATCACGATCGAGGAACCGGCCATCACGATCGAGGAGCCCGCTTTCGCGGACGCGTTCATCACGATCGAAGAGCCGGCCATCACGATCGAAGAGCCGGCCATCACCATTGAGGAGCCGGCCTTCGCGGACGCGTTCATCACGATCGAGGAGCCCGCGATCACGATCGAGGAGCCCGCTTTCGCGGACGCGTTCATCACGATCGAAGAGCCGGCCATCACCATCGAAGAGCCGGCCATCACCATTGAGGAGCCGGCCTTCGCGGACGCGTTCATCACGATCGAAGAGCCGGCCATCACCATCGAGGAACCCGCCTTCGCCTGAGTGATCCGAAGCCACATCGCACGGATCCAGTCGGCGGGGGAGAGGACAGGCGATGGGCGGCAGCGGGACGGCGGCGGGCACGCACACGCCCCGAAGTCCCTTCCGCCTTCCCGTCGCCTCGCTCACCGCCGACTGGTCCGCGCGGATCGGTGAACTGCTGGCGGGCGTCGAGGGCCTGGGGGACCAGGACCGGTACGTCATCGCCCGCGACGCCCGCCGGCATCTGCTCGTCACCGCCGAGGCCCGGCTCAGCCGCACGCTCCTGCTGGAACTGCACGCCCTCTCGCTTACCGGGCAACTGGCGGCCGCCGACTCCCGGGAACGCTGGAACGCCTTCGTGGACCACGCGCGCGGTCCCGCCTTCCGCGACGGGATCGAGGCCCGCTACCCCACGCTCCTGCCCCGGCTGGACGCGGCCGCCGGCAACCTGACGCGAGCCGTCGCCGTGTTCGCCCGGCGGCTGGCCGCCGACCGCCCGGCGCTGGACCGGCTGGCCGGCCGGCCGCTCGGCGCCCTGAGCGCCCTCGCCCTCGGCCAGGGCGACCCGCACCGCGGCGGCCACACGGTCTCCCGCCTGCGCTTCACCGGCGGCTCGGTCATGTACAAACCCCGCCCCGTCCAGGTCGACGCCGCCCTCGACCTGTTCCTGGCCGGGCTGCTGCCGGCGCAGGACGGACGGATCAGGACCCCGCCCACCCTCGTCCGCCCCGGCTACGGCTGGGCCGCGTTCGAACACCACCGGTACTGCGCGGACACCGGCGAACTGGCCGCCTTCCACCGCAGCCTGGGCCACTGGCTCGCGGTCATGCGGCTCCTGGGCGGCACCGACCTGCACGCTGCCAACATCCTGGCCGTCGGACCCGTGCCGGTGGTCGTGGACGCCGAGACACTGTTCACCCCCACCGCGCCGGGCGGCCGCGGGCGGGACGCCACCCGCGCCGCCCGCCGGATCCTCGGCCGGGCCGTCGTGCGGACCGGCATCCTGCCGGTCCGCAACGGCCTGGTCGCGGGCGTCGACTACTCCGCCGCCGGCAGACTCCCCGACGAGCAGCCCCCGCTGCGGGTCCAGAGCCTCGTCGGCGCCGGCACCGACCAGGCCCGCCTGGTGCGGCGGGAGACCGGCCCCGCCACCTTCCTGAACCACCCCAGTGCCGACCCGCGGCCGGAACCGTACTGGGGGGAGATCGTGGCCGGGTTCGACGACCTGTCGGCCCGCATGCGCCGGCTGGACGCGGCCGGCTCGCTCGCACCGCTCCTGGCCCCGTTCCGCGGGGCGGACGTCCGGCTGGTACGGCGCTCGACCCAGGTCTACGGCGACATCCGCACCATGCTCACCCACCCCGCGGCCTTCCATGACGAGGGACCCGCGCTCGAACGGGCGCGGCTGGCCCTGCTCCGGCACGCCCGCGCCAACCCGGGCGCACCGGGCGACGACGACACCGTCGCCGCCGAACTCGCCGAGATCCTGGCCGGCGACACCCCCGTCTACACCCGGGACGTCACCACCGACGAACTGCGGGAGACGCTGGAGGAGTGGCGCGGCGCGGACCTGGGACGCGAGGCCCGCTTCATCGTCCACACGCTGCCCGGCCTCTACCGCGACCCGCACCACGGCCCGCCCCCCGCGCGCACCGTGCTCCCGGGCGCACCGGGCCGTACGGCCGGGAGCACGGCGGCCGCCCATGTGGAGCGGCGCCGCCGCCGGATGGCGGCCGAGGCGGTCACCTTGCTGCGCGACACCGCCGTCCGCGGCGAGGACGGCTCGGCCACCTGGATCGGACCGGTGCTCTCCGGCGCGGGCTGGGGCGTACGGGAACTGGGGGCCGACCTGTACAGCGGGCAGGCCGGCGTCGCCCTGTGCCTGGCCACGTACCTGGGCGAGGTACGGCACGGCCGCGCGGAGGCGGTGGAAGGACTGGCCGAGCTGGCCGCCGGCGCGGTCCGCGGGCTTCACGTCGCGGAATCCGCCCGGCCGGTGCCGCGGCACGGCGCCCTGACCGGGCTGCCGGGCCAGGTGTGGACGTGGCGCCGGCTGGGCGCGCTGCTCGGCGACCCCGCGATGGAGCGGCGGGCCGTCGCGCTGGCCCTGCGCGTCACCCCGCAGGGCGATCCGGGGGCGGGATGGGACGCCGGTCCGGCCGGGGCCGCCGTCCCGCTCGCCGACCTGGCGGACGCGACCGGCGACCCGCGGCTGCGCGGCCTCGCCGACGGCCTCGCGCGGTCCCTGCGCACCCCGGCCGGCCCCGAGCCGGCCGCTACGGGGTTCCTCGGCGGCCCGGTGGGCACCGCCTGGGCGCGGGAACGCACCGGCGGCGGCCGGCCGGACCTGCCGCCGGGGCCCGAGTGGTCACCGGACCGGTGGGACGGCGCCGGCTGGTGCCGCGGCGCGGCCGGGGCCGCGCTGGCCGCCTGCGACCTGCTCGCGCGCACCGGAGACCCCCGCTACCGCAGGCCGGCGGACGCCGCCGCGGCGGCGGTGCTGGCCGCGGGGTTCGGCCACGGCAGGTCGCTGTGCCACGGCGACTGCGGGCGCTGGGAGGCCCTGGAGGCGGCCCGCGCCGCGGGGGCCGGCGCCGCCCTGCCGGACCGGGACACCGTCGCCGACGCCCTGCTGGACGCGCTGGAACGCACCCCCCTGGGCATGGAGGCCGTGGAGCGCACCGCCCCGGGACTGATGGCGGGACTGTCCGGTACGGTCCTGACCCTGCTGCGCATGCACCCGGACCACACGGTCCCGGCCGTCCTGCTCCAGGCCCCGCCGCCCGGTCCCTGACCCGACCGTGACCCGGGTGCGGGGTCCTCCCGCCGCCTCCGGGGCCCGTCGGCACCCCCGTTCGTGCCTGTGCCGGTACTCGTGGCCGCAGCCGCAGCCGCAGCCGCAGCCGCAGCCGCAGCCGCAGCCGCAGCCGCAGCCGTGCCCGTACCTGTGGCCGTACCGCAGCCGCACTCGGCCGTACGCGCCGCGCGTTCAGGGCCGGTGCCTCGCCAACTGGCCGTACCCGTACCCGTGCCCGCAGCCGCCAGCCGTGCCTGTCGCCCGTACCCGTACCGCAGCCGTATCCGGCCGTACGCGCCGCCGGCGCCGGGCGGTTCAGGGCCGGCGCCGCCCGCACCCCACCGCCCGCGGTCAGCGTCTGGCGGCCAGGGCCAGCGCGCTGTCGCGCAGGGCCGCGATGAAGACCGCCACGGACTCCTCGTCGAGGGTCAGCGGAGGCGTCAGCCGTAGCCAGCTCTGGGCGTGTGCGGCGGACTCCAGCAGCACTCCGCGCTCGATCAGCAGGTCGACGCAGGCCGCGGCGCCGTCCGGGGCGTCCGGTGCCGTGAGACCCTCGATCCGGACACCGAGCAGCAGGCCCAGGCCGCGCACCTCGCGCACCCCGATGTCCTCGGCGACCAGCCCCTCCAGACCGGAGCGCAGGAGCGAACCGATCCGCTCCGCCCGCTCCAGCAGGTTCTCCTCCTCGATGACGTCGAGGACCGTCAGCCCGGCGGTCATGCCCAGCAGGTGGCCCTCGAACGTCGAGTTGTGGATGTAGGCGCTCGCCACCGACTTGTAGACCGACCGGTGCACCGGCTCGGTCATCAGCACCGCCGCCACCGGCACGATGCCGCCGCTGAGGCCCTTGGACACCGTCACCAGGTCGGGCTCGACACCGGAGTGCTGGAACCCGAACCAGCGCCCGGTGCGGCCGATGCCGGTCAGGATCTCGTCGCAGACCAGCAGCGTGCCGTGCGCCCGGCAGCGGTCCGCGACCTCGCGCAGCGCCGCCGGGTCCCAGGCCCGGGCGCCGCCCAGCCCCTGCACCGGTTCGACGAACACCGCCGCCACGTCGCCGGCCGCCAGGACCTTCTCCAGCGCGGCCACGTCCCCGAAGGGCACCCGGTGGTGGCCCGGCGGCGTCCAGTGCGGCACCGGGCGCCGCCAGTAGTCGTGCCCGGCCAGCGGCAGCGTCCCCGGGGTGAAGCCGTGGAAGCCCTCGCCGAACGCGACGAACCCCTGCCGCCCGGTGGCCGCCATCGCGAACTTCATCGCGTTCTCGACGGCCTCCGCGCCGCCGGTGCAGAAGTACGCCCGCTCCAGGGCCCCGCCGGCCAGCCGGCACAGCCGCACCGCCAGCACCCCCGAGGCGGAGGGGACGCCGAGCGGGACGAGGAAGGGACTGCCCGACCGCAGGACCTCGGTCAGCGCCCGGACCACCCGCGGGTGCCGGTGGCCGAGGGTCGCGCCGCCGTGCTGCGCCAGCATGTCCAGGAAGCGCCGGCCGCCCGGCCCGGTCACGTGCAGACCGTCGGCGCCGGTGAACAGTTCCGGCCACTGCTTGAGCGTGATCACGTCGTGCCGGAAGGGATTCACCGCCTGCCGGTAGGCAGTGACCGGATCCAACGCCTCGAACTCCATGAGCCGCCCTTCTCTCGCGGTTGCGGGGCCGTGTCGTGCACTGACGAGCGGTTCACGAAGCAGATACGCGGTGCGAGGAGCAGCAAGCAGGAGCAGTGAAGGGACAAGGTATTCCAGCGGACGGCCACGCGTCCATCCTCCCGAGCGCCCGGACATACGCCCGGAACAGACACCCGGACGTGCACCCGGAACGGAAGCGGCATGCGCAGCCTTTCAGCCCCGGTGGCCGCGTGCCATAATCCCCGAGCGCGTGTCCCTAGCAACTCCTGGGCAACTCCTGGCCGTTCAGCTGAAAGGCGGGGAACCTGCGGCATGACGGATACGGAACAGGCCACCGCGGACCCCGTCCTCGTACCGCTGCACCGCAACCGCGACTTCACCCTGATGTGGACCGGCCAGGCGGTCTCCGCCCTCGGCAACGAGCTCTCCGCGATCGGGTATCCGCTGCTCGCCCTGGCCGTGACCGGCTCGGCGGCCCGCGCGGGCCTGGTCGGCAGCGCCGAACTGACCGCCATGATCGCCCTGCTGTTACCCGCCGGTGCCACCGCGGACCGCAGGCCGCGCAAGAAGATCATGATGCTCAGCGCGCTGCTCCAGGCCCTCGCCCTCGCCTCCGTCGCGGTGGCCGCGGCCACCGGCCACGTGACCCTCCCTCACCTGGCCGTGGCCGGCGCCCTGGAGGGAGCCGGCTCCGCCTACTACCTCGGCGCGAACCGGGGCGCGCTGCGGCGCGTGGTGCCCGCTCCGCAACTGGCCACCGCCCTGTCACGCAGTCAGGCCCGCGACCAGACGGCCTCGGTGCTCGGCCCCCCGCTCGGCGGCCTGCTGTTCTCCGCCGCCCGGTTCCTCCCCTTCGCCGTGGACTCCTTCTCCTTCGGCGTCATCGCCGTCACCTCCTCGCTGGTGCGCCGCCCGGTCGACCCCGAGCCCGCCGCCGGGCAGGGCGCCCGGGAAGGGATGTGGCACCGGCTGACCGCCGGACTGCGCTACGTCGCCGGCCACCACTACCTGCGCACGGTGGCGGCGTGGGCGGCCCTGGTGAACTTCACGGCCACCGGCATGATGCTGAGCGTCATCGTGCTGGCCCGCTCACGCGGCGCCGGCGCCTCGGCCATCGGCACCATCAGCGCCGTCTTCTCGGTGGGCGGCCTCCTCGGCGCCCTGCTCGCCCCGGCGCTCATCCGCCGGTTCTCCGGACGCACCCTGGTGCTCCTGGCGTCCTGGCTCCTGGTCCCGTGCCCGGTCGCGATGTTCCTCGCCCCCACCCCGGTGCTCATCGGCGTGGGCGGCGCCCTGTCGGTGTGCGCGATCGCCCCGGTGAACGTGATCCTGCTGTCCCGCGCCGCCGAACTGACACCGCATCACATGCAGGGCCGTTCCGGCAACGCGATGCTCCTGCTCGGCTTCAGCCTGAAGTGGTCGGCCCCGATGCTCTTCGGCCTCCTCGCCGACGGCCTCGGACCCGGCACCACGGTCCTGGCCGGCGCCTGCCTGTACGGCGCCACCGCGATGTGGCTCCAGGGCAGGACCGCCCTGCGGCAACTCGAAGCGCCCGTCCCGCACCCGGCCGACGTCGTGGTGTGACATCCCCCAACGGGAGGCACGATGACCGAGAACCACCCCGGCGGCGACTGGCAGACCGCCGACGACCTGCTCAGGCAGCTGCTGACGCAGGCCGACGCACGCGACGACCCCTACCCCCTCTACGCGAGGGTGCGCGACCTCGACCCCGTGCACACCACCGACGCCGGACGCGTCTACCTCACCCGCTACGCCGACTGCTCGGCGGCGCTGCGCAACCCCGCCCTGGGGGTGCAGAACGAGGCGTGGATGGACGTCGTCTCACCCGACTGGCGCACCCATCCCTCGGTGGTCCAGAACATCGAGTCGGTGCTCTTCAAGAACCCGCCCGAGCACACCCGGCTGCGCAAACTGGTCAACAAGTCCTTCACCGCCCGCCGGGTCATGGCCCTGCGCGAGAGCATCAGCGGCCTGGTCGACCGGGCCCTGGACCAGCTCGCCGACGCCACGTCCGACGGCGGCACGGCGGACGCGTACGACCTGCTGGCCAGGACCCTGCCCACCGCCGTGGTCGGCACCCTCATCGGCATCCCCGAGAAGGACTGGGACGCCCTGCACTCCCCCACCTCCGACATCATGCAGGTGGTCGAGGTCGGCGTCGGCCCCGACAAGCTGGTCGACGCCGACCGCAGCGCGCTGCACCTGAACGCCTACTTCGCCGACCTGATCGAGCAGCGCCGCCGGCAGCCGCGCCAGGACATCCTGTCCGACCTGGTGACCACCGCGGACGCCGACCCGGACAACGGGATGACCGAGAGCGAACTGCTGCGCATGGTCATCCTGCTGTTCGGCGCGGGTGTCGACACCACGGTCGGCCTGCTGTCCAACGGCCTGGTCGCCTTCCTCGACCACCCCGACCAGGCCCGGCTGCTGGCCGACGACCCCGGCCTGGCCGTGCAGGCGGTCGAGGAGGTGCTGCGCTACGACTCCCCGACCCATGTCGTGGTACGCGTCGCCGGACAGGGCGCGCAGGCGGGCGGGGTGACGGTCGAGCCCGGCCGCTCGGTGTTCGCCATCACCGGCTCGGCCCACCGCGACCCGGAGCAGTTCGAGAACCCGGACGCCTTCGACATCACCCGCACCGGCACCTCGGTGCTGTCCTTCAGCGGGGGCATCCACTTCTGCGTGGGAGCGCCGCTGGCCCGCACCGAGGCCGAACTGTTCTTCCCCGCGCTCCTGCGGCGCTTCCCCGCCCTCGCCCTGGCCGGCCCCCCGGTGCGCCGCGGCTTCGTCGTGCGCGGCTACTCCTCGCTCCCGGTCACCGTGAAGTAGCCCCCCCTTTTCGCCGCGCACCGCCCCCGGCCGGGGGCGGTGCGCGCGGAAAGCCCGCCCCCGGCCGGGGTCCCGGTCCGCCCGGACCGGGACCCCGGCCGGTCAGACCGGGACCGCCTCGATGACGCTCTCCGTCCGCGCGGCCCGCACCCGCGACGCGGCGACCGAGCGCACCGCGAACCCGGCCGACTCCAGCAGCGCGGTGTACTCCTCCCGCGTGCGGTCCCGGCCGTCGAGCATCACCAGCATCAGCAGGTCGATCAGCATGGCCTGCGTCTCCAGCGGGTCACCGCCCCGGGCGGGCCCGGAGTCCTCCAGGTACTCGAAGACCAGCAGCCGCCCGTGCGGCGGGACGGCCTCCCGCACCCGGGCCAGGATCTTCGCCGCCTCCCGGTCGTCCCAGTTGTGCAGCACCCGGCTGAGCGCGTACACGTCCGCGCCGCGGGGCACCACCCCGGCGTCGAAGAAGCTGCCCGCCACGAACTCCACCCGGTCCGCGACGCCCGCCGCGGCCAGCTGCTCGCGCGCCGGGCCGAGCGGCTGCGGCAGGTCGACCAGCACCCCGCGCGCCTGCCGGTGCCGGGCCAGCACCCGGGCCAGCAGCGCGCCCTCCCCGCCGCCCACGTCGACGAACGAGCCGACCCCGCGCAGGTCGCACCGGGCCAGCGCGGCGGGCACCGCCGCCGAGCCCATGGCGGCGTGGAACGTCGCGGCGGCCTGCGGGTGCTCGCCCAGGTAGTCGTAGAACGGCGTCCCGGCGACCTGGTCGAACGCCGGGCGGCCGGTGCGCAGGGTGTGCAGGATCTCACCGAACGACCGGTGCACCTCCTCGCCGAACATCACCGCGGCCGGCCGAGACGAGCGGGCCTGGTCTCCGCACAGCAGCCGCGTGACGGGGGTCAGGGCGTACGTGCGCGGCGTCTCCTCCCGCAGCAGCCCCTCGGCCGCCAGCACCCGCAGCGTCCGGTGCAGCGCCCGCACGTCCGCCCCGGCGGCACCGGCCAGCTCCTCCACGGTGCGCGGCCCGTCCGCCAGCAGGTCCGGTACCCCCAGCCGGGCCACCGCGTAGAGGGCCTGCGCGATCCACCCGCCGGTCAGCACACCGAACAGCGCCGCCCGTTCGGCCGTCCCCGCACGCTGCGGGGCCGCCGTCCCGCTCACCCGGCCGCCCGCCCGCGCAGCCGCGCGCCCAGCGCCCGGACCGCCTCGGCGGCCGAGATGGCGTGCGCCCGCCGGGTGCCGTGCCGCCCGTCGGAGGCGTACATGCCCTCCTCGCCGCACGCCGGATGGGGCGTCAGGTCCACGTGCACCGACCCGAGGTCGGCGGCGATCGCCCGGGTCCGGTCCGCCAGGTCGAACAGCCGCGTGCGCAGGCCCGCCCGTAACTGCTCCGGCACGGCGGGGGAGTGGGACCCGTCGAACATGCTCACCAGGATGACGTCCGCCCCCGCGCCGCCGAACGCCTCGGCCAGGGCCCGCAGGTCCTTGCCGACCGCGTCGGGGTCGTAGGAGCGCGAGAGCGCGTTGAAGCCGCCGGCCGCCACCAGCACCAGGTCGGGCTCCAGGTCCAGGGCGGGCCCGAGCTGGGTCGCCCGCACCTCCTCGGAACGGGTGTTGGCCCGCCCCAGGTTGGTGTACGCCGTGCCGGGCCGCGCGTCGGCCAGCTCGGCCGCGATCCGGTCCGCCCACGGCTCGTCGGGGTAGCCGGGGCTGGCCTCGCCCAGCCCCTCGGCGACGCTGTCGCCGACGACGACGAACCGGGTCCAGGGGTGGCCGGCCAGCAGCGCCGCGGCCTCCCCGTCGCGCAGGCAGTACGGGTCCGCGGCCTCGCCGGCGGAGACAGTTATCGACATGCACTCACGTTCCCCCTCCGCCGCCGCGTTCAAGCCCGCCCGCGCCGGCGGATGCGCCGCCCCCGCCCGCGCCCCGGCCCCCGGCCGGTGTGGTCTGGCGCGCCGGCGGATCCCCCGCGATACTCCCTGACGGACCGTCGGCCGCGGAGCGGGACCGCCCGCTGCCGCCGAGCGAGGGGGAAACCACCATGGCGGAGACCGGTGACGCCTGCGTCGTGATCGGCTGCGGGCTGGGACTGATCAGCGAACTGGACAAGATGCTGCCGCCGGGGTCGGTGACCGTGGTCGAGGAACCCGACCTCATCGCGGCCGGCGGCCTGCGCGAGCGCGCCGCCCGGTGGGCCTGCGTGGCCGAGGTGGTCGAGGGACCGGCGCAGTGCCAGGACGCCGTGGAGCCGCCGCCGCTGCCGGCGCTGGCCCGCGCGGCGGCCGTCGTCCCCAGCACCGAGTACGGGGTCGTCGCCACCGCGGTCTACGCGCGGGCCGCCGGCCTGCCCGGCGCCGGGGTGGAGGCCGCCCTGGCTTTGCGCGACAAGGCGCGGCTGCGGGAGACCGCCGCCGCGGCGGGCATCGACCAGCCGGACTGGGCGCGCGTGGCCGACCCGGCCGCGGTACGGTCCTTCGCCGCCCGCCACGGCGGCGCCTGCGTCCTCAAACCCACCGACCGGCAGGGCAGCCTGGGCGTGCGGCTGCTGCGCCCGGGCGACGACGTCGAGGCCGCCTGGCGGCAGACCACCGCCGCCGAGGACGGGGCCGCCCGCAGCGGCGGCTGGACCCCGGCCGGCTGCATGGCCGAGCAGCGGCTGACCGGCCCCGAGGTCAGCGTCGAGGCACTGGTCGCCGAAGGCGACTTCCTGTGGTCCAACGTCACCGACAAGACGCTGTGGCCCGGCCCGTACCCCGTCGAGGCCGGCCACACCCTGCCCTCCGGCCTCCCGCGGGCCGTCCGCGACCGCGTCCTGGACGCCACCCGCGCGCTGACGGCCGCGGTGGGCTTCGGCACCGGCGCCCTGCACGCCGAGTGGATCCTCGTCGACGGCACCCGGCCGCACCTGGTGGAGTGCGCGGGCCGGCTGCCCGGCGGCGCCATCGTGCCGCTGATCGACCAGGCGTACGGCGGCTCGCTCGTCGCCGACCTGGTGCGCGTGCTGCGCGGCGAACGCCCGCCCCGCGCGGCCCACGCCACCGCCGGCGCCGCGATCCGCTTCGGCGCCGCCGCCCCGGGCGTGGTGCGCGCCGTGCACGGCCTGCCGGAGGCCCAGGCCGTCCAGGGCGTGTTCGCCGCCGTCGTCACCGCCAAGGAGGGCACCGTCGCCCGCCCCGTGACCAGCGGCTTCGACCGCACCGTCCACATCCTGGCGACCGCCGCGGACGCACCGCAGGCCGCCGCGGCAGCCGAAAAGGCAGCCGCCCTCGTCCACATCGAAGTCGCCTGACGGGAAAGGAGGGAGGGCCGGCCCCCGCCGCCCGGGCCGGAGCCCGCACCCCGCGCCCGTGGGGGCGTCACGACGCCCTCGGCACCCCCGCGCCCGCCCAGCGCCCGCACCCGAGCGCGGGGGAGCGGCCTACGACCGGTCGATCGGCCTGCCAGGCATTGCCGCCCGCCCTCGCGCGCGGCGGAGCACGTGCGGCCGTAACGCTGGTTGAACCGCTCGGCGCCGCCCGCCCCCGCGCGCGGCGGAGCGGCCGACGGGCCGCGGGCAGGACCTGGAATCCCACCGCCCCACCCGCGCCCGCGGGGCGCACCGGTGCCGGCCGGAAGCGGGTCGGTCAGCCGCGCCAGGCGGTCGGCCGGCCGGTCGCCGCCAGGATCCGCTCCAGCGGGCCGGCGCCGTCGGGGGCCGGCAGGGCGGGGCGGAACGCGGCGCCCGGGGCCTTGCGCTCCGGGCCGTCCGGGACCTGCCGCGCCACCGCCAGGGCCGCGCCGAGCACGTCCTGGTCGAACTCCACCCGCAGGCCCAGGCTCTCGGCGACGTCCCAGCCGTGCACCACGTAGTCCAGCAGGTGGAAGCCGAGCGCCGTCGCCCCCGGGAAACCGAACGTCGGGTGCACCTCCGGCAGCCTCCAGCGCCGCTCCAGCGCCCCGGGCTCCGCGAACGCGGCGAGTGCCTCGTCGGCCGCCGCCGCGTACCGCCCGGCCGGGTCATCGTCCACCGGGACGTCCGCCCAGACACCGGGATCGGCCCCCGAACCCCGCGCGGCGGCCGCGAACCCCAGGTGCTGGCCCGCCATGTGCGCCAGCAGCCGGCCCAGCGTCCACCCCGCGCACGGCGTGGGCAGGTCCAGCCGCCCCCGCGCGGCGCCGACCGGAACGGTGCCCTGCTCCACGGCCCGCCGGTCCAGCTCCACCAGCCCGCTCACCGCGCCCCCTCCCGCACACCGCAGCCGTCGGCCCACCGCTCGCGCAGCGCCTTCTTGTCCACCTTGCCCATCCCGGTCAGCGGCAACGCGTCGACGAACTCCACCGCGCCCGGCGCCGAGTACGCCCGCAGCTCCGCCGTCACCAGGGCGCGCAGGTCCTCCGCGGTGACCTCTGCCCCCGGCACGCGGACCACGTAGGCGACCACCGCCTCGCCCATCGCCTCGTCCGGCACACCGACGACCGCCGCCGCCCGGACACCGGGGTGCGAGGCGAGCACGTCCTCCACCGGCTTGCTGTACACGTTCGCCGCGCCCCGCCCGGTGACGATCATGTCCTTGGAACGGTCGACCAGGTACAGGTAGCCGTCCTCGTCGACGCGGCCGACGTCCCCGGTGCGCAGCCACCCGTCCCGGACCGGGCCGTCCTCGGGCGGCTCGTCCCAGTAGCCGCTCATCACCAGCGACCCGGCGACCCACACCTCGCCGGTCCCGCCCGGCCCGAGCACCCGCCCGTCCTCGTCGCGGATCTCGACCCGGGAGTCGGCGAACAGCACACCGCACGAACCCAGCCGCTCCGGGTGGTCCGGGTCGGGCACCACTCCTCGGTACTCGGTGACGAACGCGGCCTCGGTCAGCCCGTAGACCAGCCGGACGACCGGGCCGAAGCGCTCGGCGGCCTGCCGCAGCCGGGACGGCGAGACCGCGGCCCCGCCGATGTTGAGCAGCAGCAGGCCGCTGAGGTCGGCCGACTCCAGGCCCGGATGGTCGAGGACCTCGTAGAGCTGGGCCGGGGTCAGCAGCGTGCTGGTGGCCCGCTCCGCCTCCACCGCGGCCAGCCACTGCGGGATGTCGAAACCCGCGTGCAGCACCACCGTGCTGCCGGTGAACAGCATCAGCAGATTCGTCATGTGCCCACTGACATGGGAGAACCCGTTGATCGTCAGGTGCCGCAAGGTGGGCGCGCCGGAAGCCAGCCAGGCCGCCCCGATCGCCAGCAGCGCCAGGTAGAAACGCTCCTCGTGGTGGACCAGCTTGGCCCGCCCGGTGGTGCCGCCGGTGTAGAACAGCGAGGACGGGCCCGGCCCGGGCACCAGGTCGGCCTCCTCGGCCGGCCCTCCCGGGATCCCCGCGAACAGGTCGGGCCCCCGGCCCCCCGGGCCGATGCACAGCGCCGTGCCCTTCCAGTCCCCGTCCAGCAGCTCGGCCCCCGCCTCGCCATAGCGCCGCGTGTCGTACACCAGGAAATCCGCGCCGGAGCGCCGGAGGTAGTCCGGCTGCTCCCGGGCGGGCATGTATCCGGCCATCCAGACCGTGCGGCAGCCGAGCAGGTGCGCGGCGCAGTGCAGCGACATCGCTTCGGGCTGATTGCCGGTCAGAACGGCCACCACCGATTCCGGACCGACGCCGTGCGACCGGAGCGCGGTCACCAGTTCCCGGATCTCCCGCACCAGGTCCGCATAGGTGATCCTGCGCGCCGCGGAGACGATCGCCTCCCGGTCGCCGTATTCACCGAACCGGCGGAGAGCCTCGACCACGTAATTGCCGGAAGATGTGCTCGGATTATCCACGGACGGCATCTAAGACCTGCTCCAATGCGTTGTCAACAGATTCCGCAGGTGCGATCGATGGCATATCAAAGGAACGCCCGGGGTGATTAAGCGCGCGGTAATTCCGCCGCGCCGGCCGTGTTTTCCGCCCGCCGCGCGGGCGCCGGGAACGACCGGGCGGCCGCCCGCGCACCCCCCATGCTCCCCAGCCGCCACGAAGACGAAACAGGCGCCTTCCAGGGCCGGTTCGGCCCGAAACGGGGCACCGGAGCGCCTTCCGCGGCCGCCCACCCGCCGGGAGTTCCGAAGATCGACTTCGTCGGCACACCACGCCCACGGCCGTCTCTTGACCGCCTTCTGCCTCCTGTGCAATTCTCTGGGACGCACGGTCACGGCGCAAGGCTAAATCAGTTACGTACCTCTGTACGCTGTTATCCTTTTCCTCAAGCCCCGGGGACGCCTTGAACGATCACGCGAACCGCTGCAACCTTCCACCGGAGCAGCGGAACTGGGTCGACGGCCTTCTTCTCGCGGGTACCGCCGAGGAACCCTGCCTGCGGATCGGCGCCCCCGTCGACCGCGGCACACTGCGCCGCCTCGTCGCCGAGCGGCAGCACGTGCTGCGCCGCGCCGGACTCGGCCCCGACGGCACCCTCGCCCTGGCCATGGCACCGTCGCTGGAGTTCGTGGTCACGCTGCTGGCCGGCTGGCGCGAAGGCGCCCAGGCCGCGCTGCTCGACCACCGCCTGTCCGCCGCCGAGACGGACGCGGCCCTCGAACGCCTGCGCCCGCAGGTCCTCGCGCAGGACGGACCGACGGCCGGCGGCGCCGCGCTGCGCGGATACACCCAGGCCCCCCTGGCCGTCACCGCCCGCCCCGACGGCCGCCCGGCCCGGACCGCCCACCGGCTGATCCAGCTCTCCTCCGGCTCCACCGGCCCGTCGAAAGTCATCGCCCGCACCGCGCAGGACCTGGCCGACGAACTCGACCGCTACGCGCGGATGCCGCAGTTCCCCGGCCGCGGCGAGCGGATCGTGCTGCTCTCCTCGATGGTCCACGTCCTCGGCCTGGTCGGCGGCCTGCTCCACGCCCTGCACGCCGGCGCCGAACTCGTGCTGCCCGCCCGGCTGACCGGCGACGGCATCCTCGACGCCGTCCGCGCCGGCGACCGGCCCACCACCGTCATCGGCGTCCCGTTCCACGCCGAACTCCTCACCGCGGTCCACCAGCCGCCGCCCACCCCCATGCTGGCCCGGATGATCGTGGCCGGGGAGATCGTCCGCCCTGCGGTACCGCCCGCCTTCCGCGCCCGCTACCGCGTCCCCCTCGGCACCATGTACGGGATGACCGAACTGGGCGTCATCGCCACCGACCTCGACGGCACCACCCACCCCGCCCTCACCCCCGCCCACGGCCACGAACTGGCCGTACGCCAAGGCGAACTGCACATCCGCCGGCCGGACAACCCCTACCTGGGCGCCGTCGCGCCCGACCGGTGGTCCGACGGCTGGCTGCACACCCGCGACGCCGCGCAGATCGCCCCCGGCACCGGCCGGCTGACCATCCTCGGCCGACTGGACTCCCAGGTCTCCGTCGGGGGCCTGAAGGTGGACCTCAACGAGGTCGAGCAGACCCTGAACGAACTCGACGGCGTCACCGAATGCGTCGTCGTCTTCGACCAGGGCGTCATCCGCGCCTACGCCGCACTCGACCCGGCCGCCACCCCCGAAGCCGTGCGCACACGACTGGCCCGGCGCATCGCCGCCTACAAGATGCCCCGCACGTTACGCGTCCTGCCCCGGCTGCCGCGCACCACCACCGGCAAGCTGCTCAGGTCCGCCGAGGCGCTGCGCACGGCCTCCGAGCAGACGGCCCCCAGCGCGTGACCGCCCGCGCCGCATCCCCGCCACGCCCCCGGAACCTCCCGGCACTCCACCCGCACCACCGCGCCGGCCGCACCGGCGCCCCGCGCCGCCGCGGCCACCACCAGGCCGCCGACCGCGGTCACCGCCACCGCGCAGCCGGGCAGCCCCGCCACCGGCAGCAGCCGCCCGCCCGCCGGCCCCGGGACGCCCGCCGGCATCGGCCGGGCCAGCAGCCGCCCGCCCTCCAGGCCGCGGCCCATCGCCTTGCCCACCGCCTCCTTCTGCGTCCACAGCCCCAGGAACGCACCGGACCGGTCGGCGGGCTCGCACTCCTCCAGCCACCGCGCCTCCTGCGGCGCGAACCAGCGCCGCGCCAGCCGCCCCGCGGGCACCTCCCGCACCACCTCGACATCGACCCCGATGTCCACGCCGACCGCCGTGCCGACCCCGGCCGCGACGGCGACCACGCCGCGCCCGTGACTCAGACTCACCCCCACGCCGCTGCCCGGCACCACCGGCCGCCCGCCCGGCGCCCGCTCCAGCCGCAGCTCACCGGGATCGGCACCGCACACCTGCGCCACCAGCGCCAGCGCCAGGACCCGGGCCGCGGCCCGCGCGTCCCCGGCCGTGGTGCCCACCCAGACCCGCAGCCCGGCACCGTCTCGCCCCGCCCGGGCCGCAAGGACCATCGACACCCCATCGAGGAGGAACAGTGCAGGACACCATACGCCGGTTCGTGGTCAACGCCCTGAGCGAGATGAACTACGACGTCAGCGAGGTGACCGGCGACACCGACCTCGGGCCCGCCGGACTCGACCTCGAATCTCTCGCCCTGGCCGAGCTCGCCGTCCAGGTCGAGGACGAGTTCGGCGTCGCCTTCAGCGACGACGACATGGAGAGCACCGCGCTGATGACCCTCGACGAGTTCACCGCCGAGGTGGCCCGCAGAGCCACCGCCGGCGTCGGAGGCACCGCGTGAGCCTGCCCGCCCCGCTGGACCGGGCCGACATCGTCCGTATGCTCGCCGCGTTCGGCGACCGCGACCCGTCGGCCGTGGACGAGGAGATCGGATCCCTGGAACTGACCTGGCTCGTCACCGAGATCGAACAGCGCTACGCCACGACCGTGGAACTCTCCGAGGAGGACCTCGACAGCATCCGCACCGTGGACGACGCCGTACGGGTCATCGGGGCCGCGCTGCCCCGCCCGGCCGCCCCCGCGGAAGGGCCCTGACATGGCGGGCGGCGGTCCGGCGCCGCAGATCGCCGTCACCGGCCTGGCGGTGCTCTGCGCCCACGGCGAGGGCACCGGGCCGCTGATCGACGCGGCCCTGACCGGCCGGCCGGCGTTCACCCCGGTCACCCGCTTCGACGTGACCCCCCACCGGGCACGGCACGCCGCCCACCTGCCCGGCACCCCCCGGCTGGCCGCCGAACTCGCCCGGATGATCGCCCAGGCCGCGGCACACGCCGGCCTCGACCGCGAACTGGCCGCCGCCACCGCGCTGCTGCTCGCCCTGCACAGCGACCGCCACACCACCGCCACCGTCGCCGAGGTCCGCGACAGCGTCCGCCGGCAGGTCGGGCTGCCCGCCGTCACCAGCACCGCCGTCAGCGCCTGCACCGCCTCCAGCGGCGCGCTCGCCGACGCCGCCGTCCTGCTCACCGCCGGCCGCGCACCGGCGGCCGTCGTCGCGGCCGGCTACCTCGTCGAACCCGACACCTACGCCCTCTTCGACACCGCCGGCGCCCTGTCCCGCGACGGCGCGGTCCACCCCTTCAGCCGCGGCCGGCGCGGACCGCTCCTGGGCGACGCCGTGGTCGCCGCCGTCCTGGAGACCACCGGCTCCGCACAGCGCCGCGGCGCCCGGCCGCTGGCCCTGCTGGCCGGCTGGGGACGCACCGGCGACGCCCACCACGTCTGCCGCCCCGCACCCGACGGCTCCGGACTCGCCGCCGCCGCCACCGCGGCGCTGTCCCGGGCCGCGGTGGCACCCGGCCAGGTCGGCTACGTCAACGCCAACGGCACCGGCTCCGTCCTGGCCGACGCCGCCGAGACCCGCGCCCTGCACACCGTGTTCGGCCCCGGCGGCGGGCCACCGGTCAGCTCCACCAAGTCCGTGCACGGGCACGCCCTGGAAGCGTCCGCACTGCTGGAGTTCGCCGTCACCGTCGAGGCGCTGCGGGCCGGCCGGCTCCCGGTCAACGCCGGATACCTCGGCACCGCCGACGACTGCCGCCTCGACCTGGTCCTGGACTCCCCGCGCCCGGCCCGCCCGCGCTACGCCCTCAGCCTCAACTCCGCCTTCGGCGGCGCCAACACCGCCCTGCTGGTGGAGGCCGCCGCATGACAGCCGCCGACGCCCCGCCCGACGCCCCGTCCCACCCCCGGCCGCCCGCCGCGCCGGCCACCCTGGCCCGGGCCCACTGGTCCGAACCCGCCGACGGACAACCGCCCCCGATCGCCGGGTTCGTCGTCTCCTCGTTCAGCCCCCTGGTGGCCGCGGTGGCCGAACGCTGCCTGCGCGCCGCCCACGGCACCCCCCAGGCCGCCGACCCCCGGCGGGTCGGACGCACCGCACTGGTCCTGGCCAGCACCGGCGGCGACCGCGCCACCGCCGACGCCGTCACCCACGCGGTCACCCAAGGCCGCAAAGTCCCGCCCCTGCTGTTCTTCCAGTCCAACCCCAACGCGGTCGCCGGCCACATCACCGCCCGCTGGGGACTGCGCGGACCCGTCGGCTGTGTCCGCACCGCCCGGGACGGCGACGCCCTGGCCGACGCCCTGGCCGCGGCCGAACTCCTGCTCCTGGCCGGCGAAGCCGACGAAGTCCTGGCCATCGCCGCCGAAGCAGGCCCCGGCACCCCCGACGAAGCCCACGCCCTCCTGCTCGCACCACCCCCGCCGGGCAGCCCGGCGGGGCCGCCCCCGCAGCCGAAGGGAGATCCGCACCCGTGAGCGCCAAGACGATCCGCACCCACCTCGTCGACAACCCCGAGGTCGGCGCCGGCAACGTGCTGACCACCCTGATGGCCCTCGGCCAGGACCTCGACATCCCGCTGATCACCTTCGACAGCCCCGTCGACACCCACCCACCCGGCCAGGCCCTGACCGTGCGCCAACTCGACCACGCCGTCCGCGCCCGCGCCGCCGCCCTGCACGCCCAGGGCATCCGCCCCCGCGACCCGGTCGCGGTCTGGGCCGGCACCGCAGCCGACCACACCCTCAGCTTCCTGGCCCTGGGCGTGCAG
>Ga0268266_10001861_pt1 | contig 23842 bp, 16 predicted proteins | sample KBSS13metaG_FD_190356 | JGI IMG/M metagenome (GOLD analysis project Ga0268266, IMG submission 190356) | Switchgrass rhizosphere microbial communities from Kellogg Biological Station, Michigan, USA - KBS S1-3 metaG (SPAdes) (version 2) | ecosystem: Host-associated > Plants > Roots > Rhizosphere... | reverse complement strand
GAGCGACCTGGTCCGGGTAAGCGCCGCCAACTGAGGTTTTAGCGCCCCTTCGTGCCGAGGGCTCGAGCCCCCCTGTTTGAGCCTAACATGTCGCAAGCCGTGCGGGCGCGCCTGGGTACGAAACTTGCGAACCCAGGCGGATTTGCCTGGGGGAATGAATGACGCAAGAGCCGACGGCGGCTGAAATCGAGCTTGAACGAGCGCGCGCGCTACTGGCTGCGATCGTGGTGTCCTCGGAGGATGCCATTGCCAGCAAGAGTCTCGATGGCATCATCACTTCCTGGAATGAAGCGGCTGAGCGGCTGTTCGGGTATTCCGCCTCCGAAATGATCGGACAGTCGATCATGAAGATCATTCCCCCCGAACTGCAGAACGAAGAGCACGCCATTCTCGCCAAGTTGCGTGCCGGGCACCGAATCGAGCGCTTCGAGACCACGCGGCTCACCAAGTCCGGTGAACGTGTCGAGATCTCACTCACGGTCTCGCCGATCCGCGATCGGTCTGGAACGGTCGTCGGCGCTGCAAAGATCGCGCACGACATTTCGGCGCGCAGGCGCGCCGAGCGGGCGCTTGCCGAAGAAGCCCACGCCCTGGAGACTTTGAATCGAGTCGGCAAGGCTGTGGCGGCCCAGCTCGAACTCGAAAGCATCGTGCAGATCGTGACGGACGCCGCGACCGAGCTCTGCGGCGCCGAATTCGGGGCTTTTTTCTACAACGTGGTGCAGGAATCGCAGGAGTCATATTGGCTCTATGCGCTTTCGGGCGTCTCGCGGGAGGCGTTCGCCAATTTTCCGATGCCCCGGGCGACGGAGCTCTTCGGGCCGACTTTTCGGGGCGAGGCAGTCGTCCGTTCGGGCGCCGTCCGCAAGGATCCCCGTTACGGCAAGAACGCGCCTCACGCGGGCATGCCGCCCGGCCACCTGCCGGTGTGTAGTTATCTCGCGGTACCGGTCATCGCGCATGACGGCTTGGTGATCGGTGGCCTGTATTTTGGTCACTCCCAGCCCGACGTCTTTACAGCGCGAGCCGAAAGTCTGGTGGTTGGCATTGCCTCGCAGGCCGCCATTGCTATCGACAATGCCCGGCTCTTTCAGACGCTGCGCGATCGCGAGGGAGAGTTGCGGAAAGTACTGGCCGAGCGAGAGCAGATTCTCGAGTCCGAGCGTGCGGCACGATCCGAGGCCGAACGCCTCGGGCACATGAAGGACGAGTTCCTCGCCACCTTGTCGCACGAGTTGCGCACGCCGCTCAATGCCATCCAAGGTTGGGCTACGTTGTTGCGTCAGCGGGAAGTGACACGGGACGACCAGGCGCGCGGGCTGGAGACGATCGAGCGCAATGTCCGCGCGCAAGGCCAGATCATCAACGACCTGCTCGACATGAGCAGAATCATTTCCGGCAAGATCCATCTCGAGGTGCAACCCCTGCGACTGCACGAGGTCATCCAGGGTGCGATCGACACGGTGCGCCAGTCCGCGACCGCCAAACACATCCGCCTCCTGCCGCTGCTCGACTCCAGTATCGGTGTCGTGCGCGGCGACCCGAACCGGTTGCAACAAGTCTTCTGGAACCTGTTTTCCAACGCGGTCAAGTTCACTCCGCAAGGCGGACGTATCCAGGTGGTGCTGGAGCGTGTCAACTCGCATGTTGAAATCATGATAGAGGACACCGGAATCGGCATCCGTCCCGAATTTCTACCGTACGTCTTCGACCGTTTCCGCCAGGGCGATCCGACGATGAGCCGCCGGTTCGGCGGTCTCGGCCTGGGGCTGTCCATCGTCAGGAACCTGGTCGAGTTGCACGGCGGGTCCGTGCGGGTGAAGAGTCCGGGTGAAAACCAGGGCAGCACGTTCATTGTCGCGTTGCCGATCTCCCACGTGCAGGAGGAGACCGAGCGTTTGAAGGGACTCGTGCTGGCCGGCGATCCCCTGGATGCGATCGAGCTTCCCCGGCTCGATGGCGTTGCGGTGCTTGTTGTCGATGACGAGCCGGACGGACGCGCGCTGATAGCGCGTATTCTCGAGGGGCGGGGCGCGCGCGCGACCTGCGCAAGCTGCGCAGCCGAAGCCGTCGATCTCCTGGGGACTGAAGACATCGACATCCTGCTCAGTGATATCGGGATGCCGGACGTGGATGGATACGAGCTCATCCGCAGGGTTCGCACACTGGATGTGACTCGTTCGAGCCCACTGCCCGCGATCGCGGTTACCGCGTATGCGCGTGCCGAAGATCGCCAACGCTCGCTGTTGGCGGGTTACCAGATGCACCTCGCCAAGCCGGTGGAGGCGCGGGAAGTCGTGGCGGCGATCGCCAGCCTGATGAGTCTGAGTCGCTAGTCAGGAGCCTGTCTGACTAATGCTCGCCTACTGCGGCCGCCCCTCAGCGGCAGCTTTCGCCGATCCTTTCCCTTACATAGTACCCCGCTATGCGCGGTAAACGATCGGCGAAATCTGCTCGCTGAGGGTCGCCCTCGCTACGGCGATCATTAGTCAGACAGGCTCCACCAACAGTCCCCGCGTCCACTGTGAGCACAGCGCGCGAGGTGCTCGTTGTTTCCCCCATTGAATATCTGTTACAACTTCTACAGGAACGCGGCGTCTGGTGCATTTTGGGGGGTGTACGGACATGCCAGGATTGGAGTCATTCAGTACCGCCGGTTTGGCGTTACATACACGGTTGGACTACTGGAACGCGCTGCACGCCAAGGCCATAGTGCCGACGTGCACGGATGCAAGCGATCTTACGAGCTTTGCGCCGGGCATGGCCCGCACCACTCTTGGCGGCCTCTGGGTCGCGCAAATGATGTCCTCCGCTTCGGTCGTACACCACGCTCGCGAGCACGTGTCGACCACGCAGGAAGCGATGTTTTTCCTGAAAATTCAGCTCTCGGGTGGTACCTCGCGGGTGTCGCAGGATGGGCGCGAAGTCAGTTTGCAGGTTGGGGATTTCGCCGTGATCGATTCCACGCGCCCCTATCACATGACTTTTGACGCGCCGAATAAAATGCTGGTGTTCGGTATTCCCGATGCCCTGCTCAGGAGGCAGCTGGCGCACCCGGAGCGACTGGTCGCCCTGCGCATGTCTTACAACGAGAATCTCAACAGCATCCTGTCCGACTTCGCGTTGCGCCTGTGGCACCAGTGCGAGCTCAACGTGGAGGACGCGGGCAGCAATCTCGCCAGTGCATTGTTAAATCTGACGGCGGCTGCGTATGACAAAGTCGCCGACGCGCAGGCGATCGGCTCGGCGCACCTGGAAGCGCTGCGGCTGCGGATCATGCATCACATCGAAAGGCACCTGGGGGATTGTGAGCTCTCGCCCAAGTCCATCGCCGCGATGTTGGCAACCTCGTCCCGCTACGTGCACTCCATCTTCACACGGGGTGACGAGACTGTATCGCGTTACATCCTGCGGCGGCGTCTCGAGGAGTCCGCGCGGGTACTGGCGAGCTCTTCGCATCGCTCGCGGTCGGTGAGTGCGATCGCGTTCGACTACGGCTTCGCGAGCTGCACCAATTTCGGCAAGGTGTTTCGCGAGCACTTCGGCATGACGCCGACGGAGTACCGCAACGAGCATTGCCAGTGCGTGGCGCCCCAGCGCACGCGCCAACATGGGCCTGTCTGACTAATGATCGCCTACTGCGGCCGCCCCTCAGCGGCAGCTTTCGGCGATCGTTTCCCTAACATAGTACCCGCTATGCGGCGGGAAACGATCGCCGAAATCTGCTCGCTGAGGGTCGCCCTCGCTACGGCGCTCATTAGTCAGACAGGCCCTGAGCGACACTGCGACCGCAGTTCGCTCCGGGTGGACCTTATGCTCCGCGGCAGTGGAACCGGGCCGCGGCCGTGTTGGCTAGAATCCCTCCCGCAGGTGTTGTTCGGGGCATGCGGTCTTCGAGGGACGCCCCCAAATACCGTTCCAAAAGGACCGCGTGCTCCGGCATCCCTAGGATAGGCCCCGGTTGCCTCCCGGTAGCACTATCGGGAAGTTAAAAGTCCCGTCACTTCCCGTCAACACTCAGGGCCAGCAGCACGTTGCCTCCATGGCCCAGGAATTGGCCGTAGCCGGAGTTGACATACACGACGCCGTTGGCGATGACCGGTCCGCCGGCGTCCAATGATCCTCCAGAAGCCGAGGCCGCGTTGACCGCCGGCACGGTGCGGGCAGTGTCGTAGTCCCACAGGAGCTTGCCGGTGCGCGTGTCGAAGCCGCGCAGATGTCCGTCCTGGGATCCTGCAAAGACGACACCGGGTATGACACTCACGGCCTGCGACAGCGCGCCGCGACAATCGTCCTGGCCCCACGAGCAGACCGGTGGCGGCGCGGCAGCCCACCAGAGTTGCTTGCCTGTAGCGGCATCGAGAGCGGCCAATCCAGGTCGGGCGGCGGCGGAGGTGTTTATCAGGGAATCTGATATAGGGACGAACACCGTACCGCCCATTGCGGCCATTCCCCATTCGACGCCACCGAAAACGCCGCCAGCGCCCACCTTGGTGTGCCAAAGCACTTTCCCGCCCGCGCCAGGATCGATTCCATAGACAACGCCGGATTTCTGGCCGGCGACCACAATGTGTTTGCCCGAGGGTAGGATGACGAGGATGACCGAGGCAGCGAAGTCGGCGTCCGTTCCCGCGGGCTTGGGGCATGGTCCCCCGTATGCGCAGCCGCTCGACCAGTTGTCGTCGGGGACCAGTTGTTGGGACCAACGGATTGCGCCGTCCGTGAGTCCCATGGCCATCACTGCATCGGTGGCGGATGAGCTGATGTCGGTGTAGTCGTTGCCCGTCCCGACATACAGGACGCCGCGTTCGCGGTCGACAGTTGGTGTACCCCAGACGGAGGCACCGGCCGGACCGAAATACCTGGTGGAGTTGCCCTCGCGGTGATATTCCTTGAGTGGCTCAGCGATCGTGCTGCGCTTCCAGACAGTCTTGCCCGTGTGGATATCCAAAGCCACGACACTGCCGCGGAAGGTGCAGCATGAGTAGCCGGGAGCGGCGGCGGCTCCCTCCTCGAACGAAGCCAGCGGCACGAGCAGGTGCTCGCCGGACAATACGGGTGCGCCCGTCACACGCGCCAGCGGGTGCTCCTCGACACGGATATGCCAGATTTCCTGGCCGGTATTCGCATCCACCGCGTGTACCACCGCGGCCGTGTCGCCGAAATAGGCTACTGCCGGGTGTTCGGTGTCGCCCCGCGCGATCGAGAGTGCGGTTCTGACGGGAGCGCCGGCTTCGAAAGTCCACCAGGTACAGCCCGTGTTGGCATCCAGCGAGTAAACCTGGCCGGTCGTATTCGTCACGAACACGCGACCGCCCATGACGGTCGGTTGGCCCCAGGTCATGGCGGCCGGGTAAGCAAAGGCCCATTTCAACTTCAAGCGCGGGACAGCGGCCGCCGCAAGTCCCGGCTGCGGTTGGTAACGACTGTTGGCCGCATCCCAACCCCAACCATTCCAGCCGCCAGTCGCCGCGAGGTCGAGGGGCTTCCCCGGGCCCTGGCAGGGATTGGGGCGCACGGCTGGGCGGCGCTTGGCGGCGTCGGCGGTCAGGTAGGTGGCGATCGCCCGGGCTTGCTCGGTCGACAGGCCGGCAGCCTGGGGCTTCATGGCCCCCGTCATGAGGGTCATGACGATGTTGATGGGGTTACGGTTACCCAACGACTCCTTGGAAGGAACGTGCGCCGCCGCCTTGTCGTGGCACATTGCGCATCGCTGGGCGTAGAGCGCCGCACCATCGGGCTCGGCCGCAGTGGCGGAGGCGGCTGCGAGCACGGCTAGCGCGCTCGCGGCGCGCCACAGATTTTTATTCAACATGCTAGTGACGCGGACTCGCTTTCGAGAACGGCGTGATCCCGGCCGCTTGGTAAAGGTCCGTGAATTGATCGTCGAAGCCCGTCGGCGCATCCCCTTCGCGAACGGACGTGCGTCGCATGTCGCGGCGGTGGTTGACCTCGTCGAACTTACCACCGCGATGCATGCTGCATAGGTTGTCCCAGATGACCAGGTCACCGGGCTGATAGGAGACCGCAAACACGTACTGCGGCTGCGTCGCGAACTCCGTGAGCTCGCGCAACAGCGCCACGCCTTCTTCGCGCGGCATGCCGTCGATGTCACGGGCATGGGCTGCCAGGTAGAGCGCCTTGCGACCGGATCCCTTATGTACGTGTACCAACGGATGTAGCACGTAGCCGCGGGCGTCGACGTCCTCATCCGACAGTGGGTAGCCCCCTAACTTACGGGACCACCACAAGGAGTGCCGCGCAGTCAAGCCGTCGATGCGGTCCTTCGTGCTCTGCGGCAGATCCTCGTAAGCAGTGCGCGTGTCGGCGAACAACGTCTCGCCGTCGACCGGCGGGGCCTCGTGACACAGGAGCATGGACAGCGAGGTCCGGATCTTCATGAAGGACGCGTCCGTGTGCCAGATCTGGTTGCCGCGGGCGTGCAGACGGACCAACTCGTCCTTGTTGATGTTGCCCGCGGCGTCGAGGTTGCTCGCGTCGAACAGCTCGCGGTGTTGGTGGCGGAACGGCCGCCCGCCCGGGGCGGGCGCCAGCTCGAGCTGGCCGAAGTTGCGGCTGAAGGCGATGTGCGTCTCGTCGGTGAGACCGGTGTTACGCCAGACCGTGATACCCCAGCGGTTCTGGGTATCGATGACCGCCTGGCGAGCGGCGGCGGACAACGGCTGGGTCAGATCGAGCCCGGAGACCTCGGCGCCGAAGCGCGGCAGGAAGGGGCGAACTTGCAGATTCACGGCGTCGTTGGCCATTTTCGGATCCTCCACGCGCGGAAGGGAGCCTGTCTGACTAATGATCGCCGTAGCGAGGGCGCAGTAGGCGAGCATCAGTCAGACAGGCTCCTAGCCTAGCATGCTAGGCATCGAGGCCGTAAAGGCGCGCCGCGTTATCGTGGGTGATCTTTTTGATGATCGCCGCCGGCAGATGTCCCATGCTCTGGTCGATCGTGCGCCGCGAGTTGGGCCAGATGCTGTCGGGATGCGGGTAGTCGGACGCCCACAGCAGGTTGTCGCCGTAGAATTCCAGTAGCCGCGTGGCGACCGGGCTTTGCTGGAACGTCGTGTAGATCTGGCGCTTGAACAGGTCCGAAGGCTTGGTCGTCAGCGCGATCCCACCCTTGTCGCTCCAGTACTCCTTAGCCTCCCAGAGCCGCCAGTGCCGGTAGTCGAGCTCCTCGACCACCCACGGCAGCCAACCGGCGCCCGATTCCGCGATCACGATCTTCAGGCCAGGGTGGCGCTCGAGAATGCCGTAGGCGAACAGGTCCACGAAGGGGTCGAGGAACTGCTCGACAAACATCTTGGCGTGCAGGAACGTGGCGCCCGGACTGCCCTTGAGCGGGTCGAATGCGTTGCTGACGGTTGCAAACACCGTGACGTGGAAGGCGAGGATCAGGCCCGTCTCTTCGAGCAACGCGAACAACGGCTCCCAGCGGGCGTCGCGGATCGGCGGATCGACCACCGCGATCTGCAGGTTGGCCTGCTTGAAACAACCCTTGCCGACCAGGCGTTGCAATTCCCGCAGGGCGGACTCGGGGGAGGGCGGTAACATCGGCACACCCAACAGCCGGTCCGGCGCGGCCGCGCAGAATTCCTCCAGCCAGTCGTTGTAGACGCTGTAGCACGTATCGCGCAGCTCGGTGTCGTCGTGCCTGATCGAGGTCACGGGTCCAAACAACACGTGCGCATGGACACCGTCGCGGTCCATGTCTTCGAGCCGCAGCCGCGGCACACAAGGACGGCGCTCGGTCCAGTCGACACCCCCGCGGTCCAAGGCTGTGAAAATCGGCTTCGGTCCGCTGGGGGCACCGGCTTTGCCGGCCCACGCCCCCCAGTTCTCGCCGTCGCAAACCCACACGCTGCGGCCGTTGCGCTCCTCGATGTGAGGTGCCCGGTTGCGCAGGCGTTCCGGCAGGCGACTCGTCCAGAGGTCGGCTGGCATCTGGTTGAGATCGAGGTGGTCGTCGCAGGAAATCAGCCGATGATTCAGCATGGTACGGGGTGCTCTTGCAGGTGTTCGAACGGGCTGGCCCATGGGTCCCCCAAGCTCGAACGAGCCTAGAGCCCCGGCTTGCGGTTGGGAACGGCTGATATCGCGAACTCATTTGAGCCGTTTCGGCAAAGCGACCGCGGCACGGAGCTCCTTCATCAGGGCCTGGACCCGGGCGAGCTTGCTGCGCGTCTCCGGAATGTACGCCTTCAGCCATAACTCCTGCACGGCATAGTTCGGGAGCTCCACCTCCACCAACTTGCCGGCGCGGATGGCAGGCTCCGCCTGCACTCGGGACATGATCGCGATCCCACAGCCCGCGCAGGCCGCGCTGAAGATCACGATGTTGTTGTTGGCGGCGACCTTCGGACGGATGGCCACCTTCACCGGCCCTGAAGGGCCTTTGAATATCCAGGCCGGGTCCACCTGCGAGTACGCGATGCAGTCATGACCCGTCAGGTCCTGGGGGGTCAGCGGCGGTGTGCGGCTCGCCAGGTATTCCGGTGAGGCGCACAGTACGCGCGACACGGATTGCAGCGGCTCCTCGATGACGCCTTCGTAACTGCCACCTTGCGGCATGATGCCGATGGCAAGGTCGCAGTTTTCCTCAACCGGGTTGATCGTGCGGCTCTCGAGGCACACATCGAGAACGACCGCGGAAAATTTCTGCTGAAACGTCCAGATGGCCGGTAGCAGATCGAGCATGGCGGGGGTGTACGAGCCCTTGATCCGGATCGTGCCCTCGATTTTCTGCGGTGAGCGCGTCGCGCCGCTGACGATGTCGTCGTACTCGCGCACGACCTGCCGGATCGAGACGAGGTATTGCTGACCAAGCTCGGTCAGCTTGACGCTGCGCGTCGAGCGGTCAAACAGCTTGCCACGGACGGCCCATTCCAACTGGCGGACGCGCTTGGTGACGACCGAGGGGGCCACTCGCATCTTGCGCGCGGCACCCGAGAAGGTCCCCGTATCGACCGTGAGCAGGAATGCCCGCATGTTGCCCAGCATGTCGGGCATCAGTGCTTCCTGGTTTTGTAGTTCATTTGCCGCATAAGGTACCCGAAACGGGCCCCGCCGCGGTATGGCTGGCTCAACCCCGGCCTTGCAACATGGCGACCAGGGCCGGGTTGAGCTTTTCGGGCATGGCCGCGATCAGCTCGGCATGACGGGCTTGCGCCATCGGGCGCCACTCGCCGTGCGTGATGATGTAAAGGTCGTTGTTCTGCACGGCCTGCAGTACGAGCTGGCCGACTTCCGCGGGTTCCATCATGCTCGGAAAGGGCACGTGGGTCGTGCCCGCGTCCTCGGCCTTCTGAAACGCGTCGCTGACACCGAATTTTGCCGGGCGGTTTTTAGCCAGCTCGCCGATGTTGGTTCTGATGGGCCCCGGGCACAGGACGGATACGCCGATGTTCTCTTGTGCGAGCTCCCCGCGAATGGTCTCCGAGATTGCGACGACAGCGGCCTTCGCAGCCACGTAGGTCACAAATTGCGCTGGCATCGGCACGAGCGCGGCAAGGGAGGCGGTGTTGACAATATGTCCGCCTTCGCCGTGAGTACGAATGCGCGGCAGGAAAGTCTGCAGGCCGTTCACGACTCCGCCGAGATTGACGCCGAGCCCGAAGTCCCAGTCCTCGTAAGTGATGCCCTTGAAGGGACCCTGGATGCCGATTCCCGCGTTGTTGACGAGTACGTGGACTTTGCCGAAGACCCGTTCGGTCTCATCGGCAGCCGCAGCCATGGCGGCGCGGTCCGTGACGTCCACACGGATGGCGTGGACGCTGTCCGCCTGGCCACTGCGTTTGAAGGTCGCAGCGGCCGCGTCGATGTGATCCTGCCGCAGGTCCGCCAGCACGGCTTTCATGCCTGCCGCGACGAATGCCTCGGCAATGCCGAGCCCGATGCCACTGGCTCCGCCAGTGATGAAGGCCACCTTGCCCCGTAGGTCTTTCATCCGCAGGTCCCCCGTGCGCTACGCCTGGAATGCGAATATAAGGGAAACTGCCACTCGAGTCCCACCGATCCGGGTGACGGGCGCACGCACGCGGAGTATGTCAGCTCGGCCTGCGCTGGCGGAATTCGGTCGGGCCCTGACCGAACGCTTCGCGGAAGCGGCGGGCGAAGTGGCTGGGCTCCACGAAGCCGCAGCGGGCGGTGACTTCGCTGATGGAGAGGGAGTCGAAGCGCCGATCCGTCAGGAGGCGTTGGCCGACCTCGAGACGGACTCGCATGAGCTCGTTCCGGAAAGTCGTACCGGCCTGCGCGCACAGGTAATGGAGGTACCGTTTGGAGATCCCGTGATCGTCGGCGACAGCGCCCGGGCTCAGCCCGGCCTCGTGACAACGGTCGCGGATCGTGCGGCGGATGCGCGCGAAAAGCTTCTCGGTCCCGGAAGAGGCTTGTGCCTCTGGACCGGCGGCGAGCGCGAGAAGCGCGGCGATCTGCTCCGCCACTGTTCCGGGCGGCAGCGCCAACTCAGCGTCCTGGTCCGAGTCGAGAGTCGCCAGGGCCGCGCACAGCGCGCCACTCCAACCGGAGTTGGCCCGTAAGGGCAGACCGGCCAGGCTTTCCGGTACGGGGATCCAGTTCCTCAGCCAGTCGTGAGAGAACCGTAGCGCCACGCTTCGGGTAGCCTCGATGCACTCGAGTAGGTACGGTGCGTTGCAGTCCACGACGACACAATCGCCCGCCTCGATGCAGGAGTCGCGGCCACGCTGCTGGTGGCGCAGCCGTCCGGCGCGCGGTTGCAGAAGGAAATACCCCGCCGCGTAGCGGCTGTGAGCGATGCGCGCGGGTGTGCGGCGGACGGTCTGCGTATCATTCTCAACGACATACAGCGTCGATGGGCCGAGCTCCCACTGATCGAGCCGCCCCCGAAAGTGATGGCGCTCCGGGCTGTCGATGTCGATCTCGAGGAACGACTTGCAGATCGTCTCGACCCAGTAGGCGAGCGCATGCCGAGAGTCGACGTCGCTGGTCGACCAATGCTGCCGGGACATTAAGTAAGGTACCCTGATACCCCCTAGGGCTTACCTCGATACTGCTCCGCAGGGCGGCTCCCGCGCAAGTTTGGCGCTCCCAGGTCCGGGCTGCTTCGCTGCCAGACGCGCGCTGGGACGGGGCAAGCGCGACAATGCACCCATCCCCCTAGCCGGAGTGGTCGATGAACACGCCAGTCAAAACGTTTCCGCGGCCGAGCTCGCTCAAGGTAGTGCCGGGGACGGAAAGCGCGCAGGCGGCCTATCCCTATACGATCCAGTTCGGTCCGGGCGACGATGAGCGGTTCTGGTTCTACAACTCCATGCACTTCCCGGAGCCGATGTCGGCGTTCGACATGGTTACCGCGGAGGCGGCCTATTGCGCTCTCGGTTCTGCCAACACCCGGGTGCACTGCCTGCCGACCACGCTCGGAATCGATCACCGCATCATCAATGGTCGCGTGTACATAGGCGGCAACGCCGTCACCGACCCCGCCGAGATCGCCCGCCGGACGGGCGAGTTCCAGAAGCGCGCCTTCTATTACTACGAGAACTGGGAGCGCCTGTATGACCAGTGGCGCGAGAAGATGCTGACCCTGATCCGCGACTCGCAGGCGCTACCGAAGCCGGAGCTGCCGGAGTTCGAGCCCCTCGAGCACGTGCATGCCGGGCGCGGCGTGGCGATGAACCACTACCTCCTCGATACCTATCAGAAGACGATCGAGGGGTACTTCCGGATGTGGCATCACCACTTCGAGTTCCTCCTGCTCGGCTACGGTGCCTACCTCACGTTCTTCGCCTTCTGCAAGAAGGCTTTCCCGGAGATCACCGACCAGACCATCGCACGCATGGTGGCTGGTATCGAGGCCGAGATCTTCCGTCCCGATGACGAGCTGCGCCGCCTGGCGCGGCGCGCTGTTGAGTTAGGTGTGGACGCCGGCTTCCAGGAAGGCGTGAAGGCCGATGACATCATCAGGACGCTGGAGCAATCCGGCGCGGCCGGGCAGGCGTGGCTGAAAGAGCTGGCGACGTCCCGCGACCCCTGGTTCAACATCAACGTCGGGGACGGTTTCTATCACTATCACCGCTCCTGGAACGATGACCTCACGATGCCCTTCGCGGGCTTGCCCGAGTACATCCGGCGCGTGAAGGCCGGCGAGTCGCTCGCTCGCCCGGTGGACAAGCTCCAGGCGGAGCGGCGCCAGCTCATCGAGGACTACCGCGAGCTGTTGAATACGGACGAAGAGCGTGCCGCCTACGACCAGATGATCAAGCTCGCGCACCGGGTCTTCCCGTACGTCGAGGGGCACAAGTTTTACTGCGAGCACTGGTACACGAACCTCTTCTTCAACAAGATCCGTGAATTCGGGACCCTGCTCGCGAGTCACGGCTTCTTCGCGGACACCGAGGACGTGTTCCAGCTCTCGCACTACGAGCTGGAGATGGCCATCATCGATCTGATGACTTCCTGGTCGAACGGCTCCGCGCCACGCGGGCCGGCCCTGTGGCCCAGGATTGTGGCAGAGCGTCGCGCCGCGCTCGTCGAGTGGGCGAAGCACGATACGCCGCCGGCACTCGGCCCGGTCCCGGATGTCATTGACGATCCGGCGATCGTCATGCTCTGGGGCATTACGCGCGAGAGTTTGAATACCTGGCTGTCGGCGGGTGCGAACGAGGGCGACAACAACGAAGTCCGCGGCTTTGCGGCATCCAGCGGAGTGGTGGAAGGCCGGGCCTGCATAGTGAAGTCCGTCGAGGAGATCGCGCGCCTGCGCAAGGGCGACATCCTCGTCTGCCAGATAACCAACCCCACGTGGGCGCCGGTCTTCCAGAAGATCGCGGCCGCGGTGTCGGACATCGGCGGATCGATGAGCCACGCGGCCATTGTCGCGCGCGAGTACGGCTTGCCCGCGGTCGTGGGCACCGGCAATGCCACTTCCCGGATCAAGGATGGCCAGATGATCCGCGTCGACGGTGGTCGCGGGATTGTGACGATCTTGCAATGACCAGTACTGAAGTGATCGGTTGGTTTGCGGATATCGGGTTGGATGACCGCCCGCACGTGGGTGGTAAGGGCGGCAGCCTCGGAGAGTTGCAGCGAGCCGGGATCGCCGTGCCGCCAGGTTTTGTCGTCAAGACCGGCGCTTTCGAGCGCTTCATTACCAACCTGGAGCGCGAATTTCCCGTGCGCTCGCGGATCGAGGCGCTGCAGCCGGACGCTCTCGAGGAAGTAAAGGCTTGTTGCGACGAGGTGCGTGCCAAAGTCGAGGCGGCCACGTTGCCGCCGGATGTGCTCGCGGAGATCTCCGCGGCGCACGCCAACCTGGGAGCGTCAACGGTGGCCGTGCGCTCGTCCGCCACAACCGAGGATGCGGTGGATGCGAGCTTCGCGGGTCTGCAGGACACCTATCTCTGGGTGACCAACCTGCAGCACGTGTTGGACAAGGTGCGCAGCTGCTGGGCGAGTCTGTACTCCTTGGAGTCCGTGACCTATCGCCGCAGGAAAGGGCTTCCGGAAGCGGGCGTCGCCATGGCGGTCGTCGTGCAGAAGATGGTGAACGCGCGCACGGCCGGTGTGATGTTCACTCGCAGTCCGCTCACAGGCGACCGCTCGGTGATTGCGATTGAGGGGGCCTGGGGGCTGGGCTCAGCGGTGGTCGGCGGTGAAGTGACGCCCGACCGCTGGGTCGTCGGCAAGATTACCGGCGAGATTTCGGTCCGCGAGATTTCCGACAAGCACATTCAACACCTGCCGGCGAGCGGAGGTGGGATCGAGGATGTTCCGGTCGCCGCGGAGCAACGCCGGGCGCCTTGCTTGAGCGATGCGGAGTTACAGGCACTGCGCGCCATTGCCCGGAAGGTCGAGCGCCATTACGGGCGGCCGCAGGATATCGAGTGGGCGGTGGAGCGCGACACGAACGCGATCCTGCTGCTGCAGAGCCGTCCCGAAACCGTCTGGTCCGCGAAAGAGGCCTCGCCGGTGGCGCGCGCCGCGGCGGACCCGCTCTCGCACGTCATGTCCATCTTTGGAGGTCAAAAGTGAGTCTTACGGCCGCGGATGTCGCGGAAATCATGCGGCTCCTGGAGCAATCGAGCTTTGATGAGCTGACTCTCGAGATGGAGGGGATCAAGCTCAGTCTGCGGCGCGGGGCAGCCGCCGAGCGCTCCGAGAGCGCGAGCGCCGCCGCGCCGTCCGCCGGCGCAGCTCCTGCAGCGGCTGTTGCTCCCAAGGCCAACGCGGCTGCGACCGCCGCAGCGGCGGCACCCGTGACGGCGCCGCCCGCGGATCCGAACCTGAAGGATGTCGTGGCCCCCCTGTTGGGTACTTTCTATCGCTCCCCGAAACCCGGCGCTCCGCCGTTCGTCGAAGTTGGCGCGACGGTCGAGGAGGACACGGTCGTCGCCATCATCGAAGTCATGAAGCTCATGAACACCGTGCGGGCCGGCGTTCGCGGCAAGGTGGCCGAGATCCTTCCCACCGACGGCGCCCTCGTCGAGTTCGGCGAGACCCTGCTGCGCGTCCGTAAGTGAAGGTTGAGTGATGGCGATCCGCCGTATCCTGATAGCCAACCGCGGTGAGATCGCGGCGCGCATCATCCGCACCTGCCGCAAGCTCGGGATCGAAACCGTGCTCACGACCTCGGAGGCGGATCGTGACAGCGTCCCCGCAAGGCTCGCCGATCGCGCGATTTGCATCGGTCCCGCACGACCGGGTGAGAGTTATCTCAAGGTCGAGACGATCGTACATGCGGCGCTCGGCACGAAATCCGACGCGATCCATCCCGGCTACGGATTTCTGTCCGAGCGGGCCCCCCTCGCGCGTTTGTGCGAGACGGAAGGTATCGTATTTATCGGGCCCACCGCTGCCCAGATCGAAGCCGTGGGCGACAAGCTGCGCGCCCGTGCCGAAGCCGAGGCCGCCGATGTGCCGGTGGTGCCCGGAGGCGCCGTCGCTTCGAAAGCAGAGGCTCTCACTCTCGGGGATAAAATCGGTGCGCCGCTCCTGGTGAAGGCCGTGGGCGGAGGGGGCGGACGGGGAATGAAGCTCGTCCAGCAGATTGAAGAGTTACCCGCGGCGATGGAGTTAGCCTCGGCCGAGGCCGGCGCCGCTTTCGGCGATGCGCGCGTCTATCTCGAACGATTCGTCGCGAGCGGTCGCCATGTCGAGGTACAGGTTCTCGGCGATGGCACCGGCCACGTCATCCATCTGGGCGAGCGGGACTGTTCAGTCCAGCGCCGCTATCAGAAGTTGATCGAGGAAACGCCGGCCCCCGATCTGACGGACGAGCTGCGCACCGCTCTGCACGCCGCCGCGGTGCGCTTCGCGCAGCGTTTGTCGTATCGCGGTGCTGGTACGGTAGAGTTCCTTGTCGATCGTGCGCGCGGCGCGTTTTACTTTCTGGAAATGAACGCCCGGATCCAGGTCGAGCACCCGGTGACCGAGGCGGTCACGGGTGTTGATCTCATCGCCGAGCAGATCGCCGTTGCCGAGGGTTCGGGCCTGCGGCTTGCCCAATCTGACATCCGGCCGCGCGGCCATGCCATCGAGTGTCGCGTGAATGCCGAGGACCCGGACCATGACTTCCGTCCGAGCCCCGGCAAGGTGCTGGAGGCGGCCTGGCCGGCGGGGGAGGGTATCCGTGTGGACACGCATATCGCCTCGGGCTCGCGAGTTCCACCGTTCTATGACTCCCTCATGGCCAAGATCATTGCGCATGCCGATGACCGGACCGCCGCGCTGGCTCGCTTGCAGCAGGCGCTTGCTGCGACGCGTATCACCGGGGTCGTCACCAACTTGTCGTTTCATACCCGCATTCTGTCCGAGCCCCGCTTCCGAGCCGGGGGAGTCGATACCGGGTTTCTTGCGGAGCTCGCACGTCATGGCTGATATCAAACTGGTCGAAACTTCACTCCGGGATGGCAACCAATGTCTGTGGGCCGCGCTCGGAGTCGATACCGCACGGACCCTGACCATCGCGCCGATGATGGATCGCGTTGGCTTCAAGGCCATCGACTTCACCACGTCCACGCACATGGGGGTGGCGGTTCGCTATAAGAAGGAGGATCCCTGGGAGCGCATCCGCCTCATGGCGGCGGCCACACCCCACACTCCTTTGCAATTCATGTCGACCGGCTTCCGCTTCATCTCCTGGGAAACAGCCAGTCCTGAATTCATGTCGCTGGCGTTCCGCGTGCTCGCCCGCAACGGGATCCGGCGTTTCTGCCTGGCGGATCCCATGAACGATGCGGACTCGAACGTCGCCTGCGCGCGCATGGTGAAGCAGGGCGGTGGCGAGTATGTCATCGCGGCACTCGTGTTCACTTTGAGCCCGATTCACGATGATGCCCACTACGTCGAGCGGGCACGCAAGCTCGCGGCGAGCCCCGATGTCGATGCGCTCTACATCAAGGATCCTGGTGGCCTGCTCTCACAGAACCGCGCACGCACTCTCATTCCCGCGATCAAGGCAGTGATTGGCAACAAGCCGCTCGAGCTCCATGCGCATTGCACGATCGGCCTCGCCGAGCTGACCTACATGGATGCGCCGGACTATGGGGTGGATGCGTTGCAGTGCGCCTCCGGCGCCGCGGCGGATGGGACTTCGAATCCGCCCTCCGAGCGCGTCGTGTCCAACTTGCGCGCCCTGGGGCATAGGGTCGATATCAACGATGAGGCGCTTGCCGCAGTCGGGAGTTACTTCTCGCGGCTCGCGTCCGCCGAGGGACTGCCGGTTGGCAAACCGCAGGCATTCGACGCCGCCTATCTGCGTCACCAGCTTCCGGGAGGCATGGTTGGTACCACCCGCCGGCAATTGGCGGAGAGCCGGCTGTCCCACCTCGAAGGCGCCGTGATCGAGGAGCTCGGCCGGGTTCGCGAAGAGCTGGGATGGCCGATCGTCATGACGCCGTTCGCCCAGATCGTCATGACGCAGGCTGTCATGAACGTCACCAATCGCGAGCGCTACAGTGTTGTTCCGGACGAAGCCATCCGCTACGCCATCGGCCGCTTCGGCAAACCGAATGTGCCCATCGATCCGAAGGTGATGGAACGCATCGAATCCCTGCCGCGCACCCGGGAGCTGCGAGCGGAGCCGCACATGGCTCCGGTCGAGGAGCTGCGCCGGCGGTTGGGACCGCGGTTGTCTGACGAGGAGTTCCTCCTCCGTGCGACGATGCCGGCACCGCAAGTGGATGCCATGGTCGCCGCGGGTCCCGCCGCGCGTCACTACGATCCGACCCTGAAACCGGTCGTGAGCCTCGTTCGTCAGCTCACCGAGCGCTCCGATCTCGCGCACATCGCGGTCGAGAAACCTGGCTTCAAACTCGAGCTGCGCCGCCATGGGCGCGCCAAGGCTCCCACGACGGCGGTGTCAACATGAGTGCGGTCGTCGCAGAGGACTCTCTTACGGAGCCGTTGCAGCCCGTCAAGGGCTTCATGTTTGACCTCGACGGCACGCTCCTGCTGAGTGATCGCTCGCTCGGCGGCTACGAGGTACTACCCGGGGCCGTCGAAGTACTGACGCGCCTGAAGGCGCTGTCGATCCCGTTTGTCATACTCACCAACGGAAGTGCCTATCCACCGGCGGAGCAGGCGGCCAAGTTACGGGGCAACGGGCTGCCGGTGACCGACGAGCAGATGCTGACTCCATCGAGTGTCGCAGGGGATCTGATGGCCCGCCAAGGCATCCACCGTGCGCTCATACTCGGCAAGCGAGGGGTTGGCCACGCGCTGGCGGATGCGGGCATCGAAATCGTTTTTCCCGGCGAGCCGGGCGCGACCGAAGCCGACGCGGTCTACGTGGGTTGGCATCCCGACTGCAACATGAAGGACATCGAGGCCGCCTGCCAGGCGATCTGGCGCGGCGCGAAGCTGTACGTGGCCTCCGATGTGCCGTTCTTCGCGACGAAAGAAGGGCGCTCGATGGGCTATTCCTTCGCGATCGTCGGCGCGATCCGGCGCCTGTGCCGTGTGCCGATGATCCTGACGGGCAAGCCTTCACTGCATGCGCTGCGCTTCGTAGCGAAGAGACTCGGCGTTGCGGCTCGTGAAGTGGGCGTCATCGGCGATGATCCGGCGGTGGAGATCATCATGGCCCGTCGCGGGCGCGCAACGGCGTTCGGCGTGACGACGGGTGTCATGACGCGCGAGGACTGGATGCGCCAATCCGGTGCGCGTCGGCCACACAGGGTGCTGACGAACGTGCGCGAGTTGCTGACTTCTGGAGTCATTCCACTCTGACAGCGGTGACGGGGCGCCGCGAAACAGACACTTAGCTTGCTCGCACCGACACTTAGCATGCTCGCCAGGGAGGCGCGGCCGGCTCTCCAGGGGTCCGGCGCTATCCTATGACTGCCACTCCTACGTTTACGGTAACTATTTAGTGGTCACCGTAACGAAAACCTGTGGTGTTCATGTTTGCCGTCGCGCTATTTTCGCGGCGGCGCGACTAAGTAAGTTTCAGGGGGAGTCGTATGCGAACATCCGTCGGATGTTGGGTTCGTTTTGCCGTTGCCAGTGCATTGACCGCGGCCGCCACGACCGCACTGGCGCAGGAAGCGTCAGAAACCAAGGAAGCCGCGCAACCGCAAGAGCTTCAGGAAATCACCGTCACCGGCTCGCGTATCGTGCGCAGCGACTTCAAGTCGGACAGCCCGATGGTGAGTTTGAGCGCCGATGTCCTCAAGAACACCGGGGAAGTCGGCATCGATCAGCAGCTCAACAAGCTGCCGCAGTTCGTCCCGGGCGCCAACCAGATCACGAGCGCCGGGGATATTCAGGCAACCCCGACGAGCAGCCCCGGCATCTCCACGGTCAACCTGCGTGGTTTGGGCGACAACCGTACCCTCGTTCTGCTGGACGGCCGTCGCACCCAGCCCAACAACGCGAAGTTGGTCGTCGACATCAATACCATCCCGTCCACAGCGTTGGAAGGCGTTGAGATCATCACCGGTGGCGCGGGCTCGGCCTACGGAGCGGATGCCGTCGCCGGCGTGGTGAACTTCAAGCTGAAGCACAACTACGAGGGCGTCACGCTCGATGCGCAGTCGGGCGAGACCTTCCGTCACGATGGTGCCCAGACCCAGGTGTCCGCGCTCATCGGCTCGAACTTCGCCGACGATCGTGGCAATGCGATGGTCAGCCTGACCTATGCCAAGCGCGACGCCGTGTACAACCTCGATCGGCCCTTCGAGCGCCAGGCGTACCTCGATCCTGGCACGGCGGCCGTCGACACCTTTGGAAATTACCCCGGGGCTGCGATCACGGCGACCCAGGCGGCCTATAACCAGGTGTTCGGCAACTACCCGGCCGGCACGATCAAACCCGGGACCACGGTGTACTTCATGCCCTCGTCCACCGTGGCCGGTGCAAACATTTTCACGGAAGCCGCCGGCACGAATGGCATCCGGGCGCCCGGGTACACCGGCCCCACATACCCGAACTACAAGTACTTGAGCAATGGCAACTTGGGCGCAAACAATGTCAACGGGTTCCTGTCGTTGCCCTTGACGCGTTTCTCGGCGTTCTCCGAGGCGCACCTGAAGATCAACGACAACGTCACCGCCTACCTGCAGACGAACTTCGATGACAACGAGACGGTTACCCAGTCGGGAGGCTGGTCACCCTCCGTGCTGCAGTGGGGTGTCACGGTTCCCTACGACGCCAACCATCCGGTGCCCGCATCCCTGGCAACCCTGCTGAACGCCCGCACGAACCCGACCGCGGGCTGGGCCCTGCAGAACGAGCTCGACTTCATGGGTCCGGTGAATCTGGATACGACGACCAAGACTTACGAGATCCTGGCCGGTGTGCGCGGCAACCTCGGAATCAAGGACTGGACCTACGATGCGTATGCTTCGCACGGCGATACCAGCCAGTACGTCGTGTACAACAACTTCGTCGACCTCGCTTCCTACCAGGCCCTCGTCAACCTGCCGAACTATGGCGCCGGGGCGGATTTCAACAACGGCCGTATCGGCCAGCTCGCGCACTGCACCAGCGGCGTGAACCCGTTCCTGAACACTCCTGTCACGCAGGATTGCAAGAACATCATCTCGGCCAACGCCTCGACCGCTACCGACCTGAAGCAGAACGTCGCCGAACTGGACATCCAGGGGGCCATCGCGCCGCTGCCGGCGGGCGACCTGCGCTTTGCCGTGGGCGCGGACTACCGCAACAACACCTACGCGTACAATCCGTCCAAGGGCCTGTCGACTACGAACATCACGTCGTTGACCATCGGCGAGTTCGACACCTCGTCCACCAAGGGTCGCATCGGTGTGACGGAAGGCTACGCCGAGTTGCTGGCGCCGCTGTTGAAGGATCTGCCCGGCGTCAAGTCGTTCAACGTGGACGTCGGCTACCGCTATTCGGACTACAGCAGCGCCGGCGGCGTCAACACCTGGAAGGCGACGGCCGACTGGGATATCAACGGCTTCGTCAAGTTCCGCGGTGGCCGGCAGGTTGCCAACCGCGCGCCAAACGTAGCGGAGCTGTTCCAGCCGGCGGTCTTCCTGACCGTGCCCTGGACGGATCACGATCCGTGCTCCAACGTGACGCGCGCACCATGGGGAAATTCGCCCGCCAACAAGACGACCCGCGCGCAAGTCCAGGCGCTGTGCACGGCGCTCGCCGGCGGTTTCAAGATCGACGACAATTATGTGGGCAACCAGTCCCTGTATTTCCCTCTAGGCCGCGATCTCCAACAGGGTAACGCAAACCTCAAGTCGGAGAACGCGGGCACGTGGACCGTCGGCGCGGTGCTGCAGTCACCGTGGGAGGACACGAAGGCTCTGCGCCACCTCTCGCTGTCGGTCGACTATTACACGGTCACGATCAAGGGCGCGATCGCTCCCGCGACGACCGCGATCACCTACCAGGAGTGCTTCAACGTCTACGGCACGAACCCGAACTACGATCCCAACAACGCGTACTGCAAGCTGATCCTGCGCTCGCCGGTCAACGGTTTCTGGCTCGCGACCAACGCGCAATACCAGAACCTGGGCTCGATCAAGACCTCGGGTGTCGACTCCCAGCTCGACTGGAACATGGAGACCGTGGGCAACCAGCAGGTCTTCGCGACCCTCAACTTCAACTACCTGGCGGCCTACGACGTGCAGCAGGTCTCCGGCGGACCGACCTTCCACTACGCCGGTACGATCGGCTCACCGATCAGCGCGCCGCCGTATGGAGCGCAGTTCCGCTGGAAGACTTTCACTACCTTGGGGTATCGGTTCGGACCCGCGCGCGTGCAGGTCGACTGGCGACATCTGCCGAGAGCGAACAACGTCGCCCAGGTCACCTCACCGGGTAGCGGTACGTTGCCGGTGGGCTCCTACGATCTGTTCGGTCTCAACGGCTCCTGGTCGATCAGCTCGCACTTCGACGTCCGCGCGGGTATCGACAACCTGATGAACCGGCAGCCGCCCAACGTTGGGGTCTGGCCAGGCGTGACCAATGCGGCTGGCGTAACCGATATCGCGGGTTCCTACGACGTGATCGGCCGCCGCTTCTTTGCTGGGTTCACGGCGCGCTTCTAAGCGGAGGAGGCCGTCGCGGCTTGTGCGACGGCCTTCTTGGCTGCAGCGTTATCAGGCATACAGATCACTACCCGGATATGCGGATGGCCGTCGGGGACACTGGAGGTGTGCTCGAAGGCCAACTCGCCGAAACGGGGGTGCTTGAATCGATACACTCCGAACGCCCGCAGGGAAAATTCCGGGATGCGCCAGATACGGCGGAAGACGGGCGAGCTGGCATCGAGGCGGCGGATCAGGGCTTCGAAGCGCGGATCGTCATCACTCTTGCTGTAGTCGAACCGCAGTCGCGCGATGAGCCGGCGCGCCGTGCTTTCCAGGTCGGCCGGGCTCAGGTGGCTCGCCTTGCGCGACAGGAGAATCTCCAGCAGATTGCGCTCGCCGGCGGGCATGTTGTTGTAGTCCCGGTAGATGAGCGTGTTGAGGCGGTTCCAGGCGAGCACGTCCCAACGCAGGTTCATGATGATCGCGGGGACATTCAGTCCGTTGATCAAGCGCACAATCTCCGCTGGGGCTTCCGGCGGTGCGTGCCGTGGCGCTCGGGGTACCCGATGTTGCACGAGAGAGAAGAGGTAGACGCGCTCGTCTTCAGACAGTCTGAGCGTGTGACACAGGCGCTCGAGCACGTCGTCCGATACCCGCATGTCACGACCCTGCTCGAGCCAGGTGTACCAGGACACACTGACGCCCGAAAGCGCGGCGACATCCTCGCGTCTGAGTCCTTCCGTGCGTTTGCGCCGGGGCTGCGGGAGTCCGAGCTCGGCAGGATCCAGGCGGGTGCGGCAGCGTTTGAGGAAGTCCGCCCGCTGGCGATCGACGGGCGAGCGCAGGCGCTTGCGGGTTGTTTTTTGTTGGATCGCGGCATCGGCATCGGCTGCGGTCATCATGGTGCTCCCCCCTATCCTATGACTGCCACTCATACCGTTGGCATCAATTATTCTTAGCAATCTAGCTTAAACCCATGGCACGTGCATTTTCCCTTGCGCTATGTTCCCCGCAGGTTGGACGTAAGGCCTGCCAGTGAGCGCGCCGACGGCCGCGAAAAGCTAGAATCAGTCCGGTATCGATCGCGAGGAGCTTCGAGATTGGTCGACGAGAGTAGGGGGACACGAAGGCTCACCCGCGCGGTCTGCGCGATCCTGCTGGCCGCAGGTTTTTCCTGGACGGCGGCCGGAGCGGACAAGACCGCACCCGCGGCCGGCGCTACCCCGGGTGCGGAGCAACCCGGACCTTGGGCTCTGCTGCATGAGCGCTGCGAGAAGTGCCACAACAGCGAGGATTGGGCGGGCGAAGTGGCCTTCGATACCATGTCCCCGCAGGACATCCCGAAGGACGCGCAGATCTGGGAAAAGGCGGTGCGCAAATTGCGGGGCCGCCTGATGCCGCCCCCCGGCAATCCCCAGCCCGATCAGCAGACCATCGATACGTTCGTGCACTGGATGGAAGGTAACCTGGACGCCGCGGCGGCCAGCCAACCCTCTCCGGGTAATGTTGGCCTGCACCGTCTCAACCGTACCGAATACGCGCGCTCGATCCGGGAGATGCTGGGTCTCGACATCGACGTGAAGACGATGTTGCCCAAGGACGTTTCCAGCGACGGCTTCGACAACATCGCTGCCGTTCTGCGCACCTCCCCCGCGTTCCTCGAGCAGTACATCACGGCGGCCCGCAACATCAGCCGCCAGGCGATCGGCCGTGCCACCGGCAAGCCGAGCAGTCGCGAATACCGGGTCTCGAGCGGCCGCGACCAGTCGGCGCACATCGACGGGCTGCCGCTGGGCACCCGCGGCGGCATGGCCATCGAGCACTACTTTCCGGCCGACGGCGAGTACGAATTCAACATCCGGCAGTTCTTCTTCGGCGGCGCCGGCTACGTCACCAAGGTCGATGCCCCGCATCACGTGATCCTGACCATCGATGGCAACCGGGTGTTCGAGCGCTCCTTCGGGGGTCCCGAGGATCTGAAGGCGGTGGACCAACACCAGGCGATCGCCGCGGACGAGATGCAGGACCGCTTCAATCACATCCGGGTGCGGATCAAGGCCGGTGAGCACAAGGTCGGCGTGAGCTTCATCCAACGCTCGTTCGCCGAATCCGACTCGCCGCTGCAGCCGATCGCGGAGTTGCCCGAGATGGAGCGCACGCCAACCATTCCGGGCGTGGACATCTCGGGTCCGTTCAACGTGACGGGTGTGGGCGATACCGAGAGCCGTCGGCGCGTTTTCATCTGCCGCCCGGCCTCACAGGAGGAGGAAACTCCCTGCGCGCGTCGGATTCTCTCCCACCTCGCGGAACAGGCGTTCCGTCGGCCCGTGACGGATGAG
>Ga0268266_10001859_pt1 | contig 23847 bp, 22 predicted proteins | sample KBSS13metaG_FD_190356 | JGI IMG/M metagenome (GOLD analysis project Ga0268266, IMG submission 190356) | Switchgrass rhizosphere microbial communities from Kellogg Biological Station, Michigan, USA - KBS S1-3 metaG (SPAdes) (version 2) | ecosystem: Host-associated > Plants > Roots > Rhizosphere... | reverse complement strand
ACCTGTCACCGAGGGTTTATGCAATGCCAGGTAGAGCAGCCCGGCCCCGGCCGCAGCGCCTACGCCGATACCGACAGCTTTTCCGGTATTGCTATAGCCGCCGCTCGGCGGTGTGTACGTGCCGCCCGTACCGCCTCCCGTGCCTCCTGTTCCTCCGCCGGGGTACTGTGCGCTGGCGCGACCAGCAACCAATAACGCGACGCAAGCTGCAACTGTGATGCGAACGATTCGGCCGGCAATCCGCTTTCTTCTGCTGGGAGCAGAACTCAAACTAATACGCATAGGACACTCCTTTTGGGCAATCGGTGGGGATAGGTTTGCCCTCACGCTAGCGAGTTGCGCCGGCAACGTTGTCACCGGAATGTCAGGGGTACGTTATTTCGCGGCGGTGAAAAACGTGACCAAATTGAGCGATTTGGAGGTTTGTTGAAGGAGGCTCAGACGGTGCGGAAAAGAAAGTGCCAAAGGATATCCACGCCCGCGTGGACAAGAGCCGAGGCGAAAATGGACCCCGTCTTTCGCCAGGTCCAGCCGTAGAAAAGTCCCGCTATCGTCGCCAGCACAACGTACTTCCAGTTAGGAAAATGCATGTTCGTGATGTGGGAGAAGCCGAAGAGGACAGATGCCGTAACTAGCCCCACGGTCTCGCTGTTGCTAGCGCGCGATAGAAGATTCTGCAGCAGCCCGCGAAAAAGAAGTTCTTCCGGCCACGCCGTAAAAAAGAGAATTCCGACGGAGAGCGGAACGAACGACTTCCACTCGCTGAACTTCGGCGCGAAAGAAATAAAGTGCATTCGAATGCCCAGCGGAACGGCAACGCAGGCGAAAACAGCCAGCGCTCCGGCAACGTAGAGTCCCCAGCCGCTGCCCCAGCCGATGTTGTAGCCCACATTCTTTACGCGACGGAGAAGCACAAACCCCGCGATCGCCAGGTTCACGGCAACCATCACCGTGAAAATGTAAGCCAGACGTTCGCTCGGATACGGCCAGATCCAGTTTCTGGGTCCGAATTTTACAGCGGTCCAGATCGCCGCGATGGTTGCGAAGTCCTGCCAAGTCGCAGATGGCGACCCTTGCGCCGAAGCCAGCAGCAACAAAGGAACAAACAGAAATCCAGTCATCGCAACGACTCGCAGCAGCGAAGTCGTTCCGGTTCCGAGCACGTAAACCAAATAGAGGAGAAACAGGACGAGCGAAAGTAGCCATGCGCCCCCCGGTCCAGCGCTAACCGAAAACCTCTCTGCCACGCCGTTCGCCGCAAACAGCAGCATGATCGAAAGAAAGAAAGCGAAGACGATCAAAGTCGCGATGCATGGACGCGCTGCGCGCGCATAGCCCTGGCCGCTGGCGATCGCGAAAGCCGCCAAAACCAGGGTCAGCACTAACGCGAGTGCAAAGAGCGGAAGCGCACCAATTTGGCGAGTGGCAGGCAAACCAGTATTGTATCGTAACGATTTCTTGCGGCAGCTCTCACCGACGATGAAACGGATTGCTTACATAGACTGGTTGAGAGGGTTAGCGTGCGTCGTGATGTTCCAGACTCATTGCTACGACTCCTGGCTCAATCCCGAATCGCGCCAAGCCACATTTTTTGACTGGTCTCGCATCGGCGGAACGCTTCCTGCTCCGCTTTTTATTTTCCTTGCAGGCATTTCTGTCGCGTTGGTCACGGAAAAGCTGCGCGAAAAGGGCCTCACGCGAAACGAAATCGCCAGGCAAATCATCCTGCGCGGCGCGGAGGTCTTTGGACTCGGCATTTTGTTTCGCGTGCAGGAATTTGTGCTTGGCTATCGCTTCGTACCGTGGACCGACCTCCTCCGCGTCGACATTCTGAACATCCTCGGAATCTCGATGATGCTGTTGGGCATTGTTTGCTGGCTTGCCGGCAGTGGCTCAGCTCATGCCACACGCAGCCGCACGATCTCGAGTTCGATCGCCGCAACCGCAGCAATTGCTCTCGCGACGCCGGGCCTTTGGACCATCTGGCGCCCAAAATTTCTGCCATGGCCGCTTGAGTCTTACATCAACGGCGTGCATATCTTCGACCAGCCGCAGCCCTGGCTCTTCCCGCTGTTCCCCTGGGTCGCGTTTGCGTTCGCCGGACTCACCGTTGGTTTCTGGATGTTCACCACCTTCGCGAAAAGGCTTGGCGACTGGAGCTTCGCTGTGCTGGCTGCTGCCGGCGTTGCGATTTGCGGCCTTTCCCTGCTGTTCGATAAAGCTCCGGTTCACTGGTTCGGCGCGTACGATTACTGGCACACCAGCCCGAATTTCTTTCTGATGCGTTGCGGGATTTTGTTGGTCATCATGGGGTTTGCCCATGCGTGGTGCCGATGGGGACTGCCAAGCTTTGTTTTCAGTCCGCTAAAGCAACTCGGCCAGACTTCCTTGCTCGTCTATTGGGTGCACATTGAATTCGTCTACGGGCGATTCTCGATCCTGCCGAAAGGGCAGTGCAGTATCGCAAAGGCGACAGTTGGCCTCGTCACAATTTTCACGACCATGCTCGCGCTCTCACTTCTCAGGACGCGCTGGAAACGGAAGCACAAGGGCCATCAAGTCAAAGTAAGCACAAGCGCCGAAACCATGGGCGGAGCGACAGCGCAGTAGGCGGTACGTCTTCCTGAAAATTAGGAAGAACTAGGGCTTCTGAGACGGTTTCAGCTGCTGATCTTTTGGAATCTTGATAATCACTTCGCCCGGCTTTGCCAAACCAAGTTCATCTCGCGCGATGGACTCAATCTTGTGCGGGTCAGACTTCAGGGCCTTCACTTCTTGCGAAAGCTCGGTGTTTTCTTTGTTCAGGCGATCAATTTCGCCCTGCACGCGCTGAATTTCCAGCTTTGTCCGCCGCATCGCAATGTAGCCGTGCGTCCCAAAAATGTCGTGCAGGAACAACCCAAAAACACAAATTCCCAGCAACGCCCTGCCATACTGTGCCCACAACACGCTAAGTTTGTCCTGCATCGCTTGCTCTCGCTCAGCCTTTCAGAATCCAGTCCGTCGCTTCGCGCACCAGTTTAGCCGACGCCGCCGAATTTTCCGTTTCGACGTAAAGGCGAAGTAGCGGTTCAGTACCCGATAGCCGCAGCAACATCCACGAGCCATCTTCAAACGCAAACTTCGCCCCATCGGTACGGTCCACGGATTTCACTTTCCGCCCCAGCAGCGTCGAAGCGTCCGTTTTCGATTTCTGAATGGCCACGGCCTTCTGTTCGTCCGTCAAATGCAAATTCTCCCGGGTCGGCGCGAAGCTGCGTCCCACTTTTTTGAAAAGCTGCTGTATCTGTTCGCCGATCGAGCCTCCCCGCGCCGCAATCATTTCCGCGACCAGCAGGCAGGCCAGAATCCCGTCCTTTTCCGGAACGTGGCCGCGAATCGTCAGCCCGGCGCTTTCTTCGCCGCCCAGCGCAATCTTGTCTTCACGAATCAGTTGCCCAATGTATTTGAAACCGACCGGTGTCTGAAACGCCGTCTGTCCGTGTGATTTCGCCGCAGCGTCCACGAGCTCGGAAGTCGCAACGCTCCGCGCCGCCGGCATCTTCCACCCGCGCGATTCCACCAGGTAGTCGTATACCAGCGCAAGAATCAGGTTGGGTTGGACCCACGCGCCGTCGGAATCGATAATGCCGAACCGGTCAGCGTCGCCATCAGTGGCAAGTCCCGCGGTGGCTTTGGAAGAGAGAACAACATTGCGCAGCGGAGCGAGATTTTCTTCGCTGACGTCCGGTCCCGTTCCATCAAAAAGTACATCGCGATCGGCACGGATGGTTTCAACGGGAACGCCGTGTTCGGTCAAAACTGCGTTCAGATATCCCGCGCCGCAACCATGCAGCGCATCTACCGCGAATTTTGTCTTTGCCTCTGCCAGTACATCGAAGCGGACCAACTCGCCCAGCCGCTTGACGTAATTGCCCTGAAGATTTGTTTTCTCAGCGCCACTCGTGTCGCTCTTCACCGGCGCAATCCCGCCAGCCGCGAACAATTTCGCCGCCCGCGCTTCCACGTCCTTTGTGATCTCCGGCAGCGCGGGCCCCGCATCCGACGAAGAAAATTTCAGCCCGTGGTATTGCGCCGGATTGTGGCTCGCCGTGAAGTTGATCGCTCCGTCCAGCTTCGCACGCTGAATTTCGTATGCGATTGCAGGCGTCGGCGTGAAAGTGTCGCACAGCAGCGCTCGAATTCCGTGTTGCCGCAGAATCGTCACCGCCAGTGCCGAAAATTCCTCGGAGTAAAAGCGCGTGTCGTATCCCACCAGAATGGTTGGCTTGGCCGTTTTCGCCTTCACCTGCTCCGCAATCGCCGTCACGGCCAGCCGCACGTTGGCGAAGGTAAAGTCGTCGGCGATCAGTCCTCGCCATCCGGAAGTGCCAAATTTGATCGGTGAAGCCGCCATGCTCGGTGTCGCGCTCATATTCTTACCTCGGCGTTCGTAGTGTAGTCTTGTCGAGTCAGCGTGAAAAGAGGCGAACCACGCCTTGAAGAGAAAACAGTACCGAGAACACAAAATGGCGCGAAAGATGAACGCAAGAATTGTGCTGGTAACCTGCGCGAGCCGCCAGGAAGCGCGCAAGATCGCAAAGGCAGTGGTCGGCGCGAAGTTGGCGGCGTGCGTAAATGTGTTCTCCGCGCCGGTGGAGTCGGTCTACCGCTGGAAGGGAAAAGTCGAAATGGCAAAAGAGGTTATGTTGGTGATGAAAACAACGGACCGCAGACTTGACGCTCTCCAGAGAGAGGTCGTGCGGCTGCACAGCTATGACGTGCCGGAGTTCCTGGTGTTGCCAGTAGCCGGCGGATCGCAAGTCTATCTTGATTGGCTGCACCAGAACGTCTGAGAGTCCAAAAATCACAAAACCGAAGGTCTCAAGCAGAACAGACATGCCAAGAAAAAGCTAGTGCTGTTCGCGTCGGCCGCTGCTCACTTCCAGTACTGCGCGTCGCTCACGTGTTCCAGCCACTCGACAACCTTGCCGTTGAGCCTCTCCTGAATCGCAATATGTGTCACCGCCGTAGTCGGCGTAGCCCCATGCCAATGCTTCTCGCCCGGCGCGAACCAAACCACGTCGCCCGGGCGAATCTCCTCTACCGGCCCGCCATCATGCTGCGCCCAGCCGCAGCCAGCCGTCACAATCAACGTTTGCCCAAGCGGATGCGTATGCCACGCCGTTCGCGCACCGGGCTCAAAAGTTACGCTAGCGCCCTGAACGAATGCCGGCTCAGGCGCCTGAAACAGCGGATCAATCCGCACAGTTCCCGTAAACCACTCAGCCGGCCCCTTCGTGGACGCTTCCGTGCCAGCTCGCCTGATTTCCATTCTTCCTCTCCTCACTGCAATTGGTATTGCTCGTCGCTCACTTTCTCCATCCAATCGACGACTTTCCCGTCAAGCTGTTCCTGTATCGCGATGTGAGTCATGGCCGCATTCGGCGCCGCGCCATGCCAGTGCTTCACTCCCGGAGGAGTCCAAACTACATCGTCCTTTCGGATCTCTTGTACGGGGCCTCCCCATTGCTGAATCCTGCCGGTGCCTTCCCTTACGATCAAGATTTGACCGAGCACGTGCTGGTGCCAAGCCGTCCTGGCTCCCGGCTGAAAGGTGACGCTGCTTCCGAGCATCCGCGAAGGATCGTGTACAGGAAAGAGTCGTTCAATCTCCGCTGAACCGGTGAAGTGGTCGTCAGGCCCTTTGCTAGTCTGTCGCGCGCCGCTTCGAGAGATATTGATGGACTGCGAGCTTTGAGTCGAGTCACTCGTCACAGCGAGAGCCTTTGAACCGCCCGTTTCACGGTGCAGTCCACTCAAAGCAGGCACCGAAAGCGAGACAAGAATGGCTAAGAGTACCTTCATTGCCCCTCCTTTCTCCGCTAATTCGCGATGAACGCAAAGGTCGTTTTCGTCGTACCCGGGCTTTTTGTAGAGAGTGTCCCATTTGCTTTTCACTTCCGGCTTATACACCTTTTCCAGCCAATCCTGCATGAATTCCGAGTCTTTGTTTTAAGTATTTAGGGACAGCACCCCAGGGGGAGGGGGTGCAAACGGTTCTCCGACTCACTCGATCGTTCGCAGCAGCTCAACGATTTTCGGCGCGCCGATGCGCCGGTAATCCGTACTCAGGAGGCCGTAAGTCTCAAGCGTGTCGTAGGTCCGGCTGTAGCCTGACGACTGCGTCCCGTTCAACGGCCAGTAGCCCCAGCTGAGATTTTTCTCCTTCAAGTACTGCACGAACCACACGAACCACTGGCTGTTCGCCCCGCAATCGAGCGTCTGGCACGTTCCGAACTCGCCGACCCACAGGGGCACCTCAGGCTTGTTCTCCAGCAGGAATCCAGCGCGCGCGTCATACGCCTGCTTCATTTCTTCGTAGCTCGCGAATGTATGCGCAGACGACGCGTAAGCATGCGGCGAATACACAAGACGATTAGGAACCTTCAGCGTCAGCGGCAAGTTGGCAAATGCGGTGAAGTCAGTGGAATACTGCGGGCCCTCAACCATGACGAGGAGTTTCGGATTGCCATCGAGGACCGCGTTCCCTCCGCGTTCTGCGGCAAGGTGCCAGTCGAGCTTCGCATCATTTCCGCCCCAAGCCGCTCCGCTGCGCAGTTCGTTGCGTAAATCAGCTCCGACAACCCATGGCTGCTTTTTGTAGCGCAGAACGATGGTGCTCCAATCGGCCAGCCATTTTTCTTCCGGATAGTCGTCGTTGTACCAGAGGCCGTTGCCGTCATCATCTTTGCAGCACCAGTCGGCGCGGCTCACATGGTTGTCGAGAATCACCATGATGCGTGCTTTGGCCAGCGCGGCAATCACCGCATCCATCACTTCCATCGCGCGCTTGCCGCGAAACTGCGGGTTGGCTTTGACAGCGTAATCGGGGACCACAGGATTCTTCTCGATCGTTTCATTCGCCCAAGGCAAGCGCACCGAATTCACGCCGAGCGCATGAATCTGCTCGATGACTTTTTCCAGTGGCGCATGGTCCAGACCGCCGGGCACAAATTCCTTTTGGTCGAACCCGTACCAGTTCACGGACGTGAGCCGCACGACGCGATTCTTGGAATCGAGAATCTGGTAGCCGCTCGTGTGAAGCGGTGGCGTAACGGCTTGCTGCGCGCTGGCAACGCTTGAGAAAAAGATCAGCGAGAGCGCCGCGAATTGAATTAGTCGCGACATTTGGCGAGCCGCGATTCTATGGAGCGGACGGTTTGGAGTCAACGCTGAGGTCAGACGTACAGTAACGCTTGGTCGAGGTCGGCGATGATGTCTTCCACATCTTCGATGCCGACGGAGAGGCGCACCAGGCCTTCGGTGATGCCAATGCGTTCCTGCACTTCCTTGGGCATCGACGCGTGCGTCATCAGCGCGGGAAGGGAAATCAACGTTTCGACGCCACCGAGACTTTCCGCCAGCGCGCAGAGCTTCACCTGATTCAGGAATCGGCGAGCGGCTTCGAGGTTGCCGAGATCAAAGGAAAGCATGGCTCCCGGGCCGCGCTGTTGCTTCCGAGCGATGTCGTGCTGCGGGTGCGAAGGCAAGCCCGGGTAATGAATTTTGCGGACCTTCGCATGCGCGTCCAAATGCCTGGCCACGGCGATTCCGTTCGCGTTGTGCTGCAGCATACGAACCGCCAGCGTTTTCAGTCCACGCGAAACTAGAAAGCAGTCCATAGGAGAAAGCACGCCTCCAGCAGACCGCTGAATGAAATAAATCTTTTCCGCATCCTCCGGCCGCGTGAGTACTACGCAGCCGCCGGTGGAGTCGCTGTGCCCGTTCAGATATTTCGTCATGGAATGCACGACGATGTGCGCGCCAAGCTCAATCGGACGTTGCAGATAGGGACTTAGGAAAGTATTGTCCACGACTAAAGTTGCGTTTCGTTCTGTTGCGAGCTTGGCCATTGCCGCGATGTCGGTGATGCGCATTGTCGGATTGGTCGGCGTCTCGACATAGAGCATGCGCGTGTTCGCGCGCATTGCCGCTAAGACCGCATCTGGCGAAGAGGTGTCTACAAAACTGAACTCCAGCCCAAAATGAACTAACAGCTGTGTCGTCAGGCGGAACACTCCGCCGTAGACCGCTTCGGACAAAACCACATGGTCGCCGGGGCGGAGCAGCCGGAACACGGAATCAATAGCTGCCATACCCGAAGAAAACGCGTAAGCCGCGTGGCCGCCTTCCAACTTCACCAGAGTCTTCTCCAGAGCTTTCCGGTTCGGGTGATTGGTCCGTGCGTAATCGTAGCCCTGGCGGTATTTGCCGAACTCTTCCTGCACATACGTCGAGGTCTGGTAAATCGGCGCGACGATAGCGCCGGTCGCCGGATCAGGCTCTTGCCCGACGTGAATGGCGTTTGTGGCGAAACCCATGGCCTTCTCCTTGACTGAGCGGGGACATCCCGTCAGGCGACGCGATCAACGCACGCAATGAAACGGAATGAATTGCACGCGACGTGGGTGCGGACCAGAAGCTTCCGTGAACGGGGAAGCCGCACAGTTCAAACAACTTACAGGACACGCAGAGCCCCGTCAATTGTGGTCGTTGAGTATGAGAGGGCAATTGCTCCGATTCGAATCGGGGAAGCCACGCTGCTTGACGACGCACGGCCATTTTGTGGACGATGTTATTGGAGTTCGCCATGAAACCCACCAGGTTCCAGCTCATCGCCCTTTTATTCGTTGCGTCTTGCGCGGTGCCTCTCTACGCGCAAGACAATGCTGCCAAGGATTCGCAGGCGCCCGCGGATGCCGCGGATGCGGCTCCGGCCGTCAAACGATTGAGGATTGAGGTTTCTGGCGGCGACAAGAATGTGGCCGTGGAGAACGCCAGCGTCTATCTCAAATATGTGGAAGAGAAAAAGCTTGGGAAGGACAAGAAGTACGAGCTGAACGTAAAGACGAACCGGTCGGGCGTCGCTCATATCCCTGATCCTCCGATGGGACGCGTGCTGATTCAGATTGTGGCACCAGGTTGGAAGACCTACGGCAAGTACTACGAGCTCTCCGATCCCGGAGAAGTGATCAAAATCCATTTGGACCGTCCGCCGAAGTGGTACTAACCGGTCGTTCGCGAAAAACCTCGGCGCAAACAGTTACGGTGTGCCCTAAAACAGTGCAAACAGTACCAGCTTATTGGTATTCGTGGAGTTAGCGGACAGTACGAGGGTGTTTTTCACAGACTTATCCACACTTGTGTTGAAAACTTCATGCAGCAGAAATATTTCCCGCGACGTTCGGCACAAGTTGTGCTTTGCTTCGAAAAAAATCTTTTTACTGAAAACCCAGAACTTATAATGCTGCGAGAGACTTTGCCGAATGGATGAAACCTTTGCAGGAAGATTTGCTCAGGCGCAGTTGCTGTGGGGAAATATCTCCGCGCGTCCCTTGCGCGCGTGCCTGAGCATACTCGCCATCACGATTCAGGTTTTTCTGGTGCTGATGATTGTCGGACTGACGTCCGGCGTTGTTTCGGATTGGGGCAAGCGGGTGGAAGGAGTTGGCGCTGATATCCTCGTCCAGCCTCCGAACTCTTCGATGTTTTTTGCCTTCTCGCGAGCGGTTCTTCCGGAGAATCTGGCGGACAAAGTTTCCAAGCTGCCGGGCGTTGACGAGGTAGCACCCACGCTGACGTTGATGGACCAGAAGAACTTTGTTCTGGTCTATGGCATTGACTATCAACGATTTAACGCGCTGAGTAAAGGTTTCTTGTTTCGCGACGGTCGCCCGTTTTCGGCGGCGAATGAGGCGATTGCTGACGACATTGTTGCCCAGTCCAAACACCTAAAAGTCGGTGATCAGGTGACGCTGCTCAACCACGCGTTTACCATCAGTGGCATCGTGGTTCATGGAAAGGGAGCCCGCTACTTCATTCCGCTCAAAACGGCACAGGACATCGCCGGGGCCGAAGGCAAGGTATCGATGTTCTACGTTCGAAGCAAAGGAGATGCAGAGGTCGCGCGGCAGCAAATCCTGCAGGCAGCGCCCGGTAATGGGGTGAAATCCGTTGCTGAATACATGACGCTGATGAACTCCTCGAACTTGCCGGAGTTGCGGCCATTCATTCGAACCATGGTCGGGATCGGCATGGTCATCAGCTTTCTCGTCGTTCTACTCAACATGCACACGATGGTGATGGAGCGCACGCGCGAGATCGGGATTCTGAAGGCGCTGGGCAGCTCGCGCTTCGACATCGTCAACTTGTTACTGGGCGAGACGCTGGTGCTGGCGTTCCTCGGCAGTATTGCTGGAATCATCGTGACCTTCATCGTCGAGGGCATCCTTCGCGAGACGACGCCGACGCTGCAGATTCTAATCACTCCGGGCTGGCTGCTGGGCGCACTCGTTCTTGCGCTGGTGGGCGCCGCGGCCGGTGCGGTGTATCCTGCATTGCGAGCAGCAAGCCAAGATCCGGTTGACGCGCTGGCCTACGAGTAAGTTGTCATCGTTGCTTCGGTCAGGACTGTTTCAACCCGGAAAATTGCAACGTCAATGCGCGTGGGATACAGTACAGGGCCGCGCAGCCCGACAACGCTACTAGCGACCACGAAAAATCGAAGCGGATGATCTTTAACACCTGGGCCTACTATCTCTTCTTTCTGATACCCAGCGCGGTTCTTTTTCGTCTGGCTCCGCGGCGACTTCGGCCTTGGGTGATCGTCGTCGGCGGCAGCCTTTTTTTTGTTTTTTTCTCTTACACAACGCTTGGCGGGCTGATTCCCGCCCTGTGCCTCGGCATTTTTTTGTGGGAATCGTTGACCAGCCGGTTCTATAAGCCGAAATCGTGGTTCTGCTGGGTCGGTGTAGTACAGGCGATCATTCTGCTCTTTGTTTTCAAGTACTGGAATTTCTTTGTCGGTATGGTCTGGTTTCAGGCGACGGAAAAGCCCTACTGGGCGCATGCCTTCCTTCCTCTCGGCATCTCGTTCTTCACGTTTGAGTTCATCCATTACGCCGTAGATCGAAAGCAAAGCAAGACAGAGGCGGGGACGCTCGGCGAGTATCTGGCATTCATTCTGTTTTTTCCGACGATGGTCGCAGGCCCCATCAAGCGCTATCAGCAGTTTCTGCCCAAGCTGCGCGCCGACCTCGCCGACTGGTGGTACGACTGGCATCGCGGTATTACCCGCATTCTGTGCGGCCTTGCCAAGAAATTCGCGATTGCTGACCTGCTGACCGCTTATACCAACCACTTGAACGTCGCCGACATCGCGGTCGCCAATCGCGCCATCCTTCCGGTCTGGCTGCTCGCCTACGGGATGAAGATTTACACGGACTTTTCGGCTTACTCGGATATCGCCATCGGCTCGGCACGCCTGTTTGGCATTCCGATTCCTGAAAATTTTGACTGGCCGTATTTGCAGACGAATATAGCGCAGTTCTGGCGGCACTGGCACATTTCACTGACGTCGTGGCTGATGGACTACGTCTATATCCCGTTGGGTGGTTCGCGGGTTTCGCCAAGTCGCGTCTACCTCAACGTCATCACGACGATGCTGGTCAGCGGCATCTGGCACGGGGCGGGAGTCAATTTCGTGCTGTGGGGGCTGTGGCACGGCGTTTCGCTTGCAGTTCATCGTGCGTATCGGCGTCTTCGGCCGTTGCCAGAGAATCCTTCGCCGGCGTCGCAATTCGCCTCCTGGCTTTTGACATTTGCTGTGGCCAATCTCGGGTGGGCGTTTTTCTGTATGGACGTCCACACGGCTCTTTTCTTTTTCCGTAGACTGTTTTGGGGATGACAACGATGAAGCTGCTGACTTGGCTGACGCAATCTCTCGAATTTCTTGGTGGATCAAGAGACAATCCGCCAGCGGGATTGCCCGCGGCCGCCAACCCGGTGCTTTGGGGAGTGTGGTGGGGCGCGCTGTGCCTCTTGATCTATGTGTTCTGCGGCCAAAGCTCAAAATTTATCTACATCGATTTTTAGGCGCGGAAAGGCAGGATGAGCCGGCAAATGTCCATCGGCGGATCGCAATTTCGAGTAACGGCGCTGACGTGTTTGGTGATCCTAGCCGCCGGGAATCTGGCGGTGAAGCGTCTCACGGCGCACACTGTTTCACGCCGCGTGCTCGACGAGGCTCGCAATGCGACGTCCGCTTCGGTCGTTGCCATCGGCAACTCGCTGGTTCGCGCAGGATTCGTGCCGGAGGTGTTTGCGCCGGCGCAGCCTTCCTTTAGCAATACGCCGAAAGCCGTGAATCTGGCGCTCGGCGCTTCCTCGCCAGTCGAACAGCTGCAGATCTTGCGAGAAGCATTCCGCTCGAATTCCAATCCGCGATTGCTGATTTACGGCTTTTACGACTTTCAGCTGACTGACCCGGTGGTTTTTTCAAACGCCGACATCATCGGCAACCGCGACATCCTTTATTACCAGGAACCGGAATTTGCACGCGGCTATTTCCAGATGACGCGCCACGATTCGGCGGCGTTTGAGGTAATGCGTCGCTTTCCCATGCTTTACGAGCGCAGTGCGGTCTGGGCGAAGGTCGAGTTGCTGCGCCGGTATCTCGGCCAGCAAGGAATGCCAGCGGAGTCTCGCAACCAGTTCGGGCGTACCGCGGATTTCACGCTGCTGGAAGCCAAGAGCAGGGAAGAGTTCGAACAGCATTGCTTTCGGGCGTCGCAAGCGGAACTCAATGCGCCTGTCGCAAGGATGATCGGGGAGGCGCAGGCGCACAGCCGTGGTTTGCGGGTTGTATTCATTCTGATGCCCTTGCCGCCGAGGCACGTGGAAATGTTTTATGACACAGAAGCATGGGCAGGATACCAACGGCACATCGAGCAACTGCTGCGAGCGAGGGGCGTGCAGTACGTAGATGCCAGCCGGTGGATTCCGGAAGCCGACAAATTCGGCGATGCGCTTCATCTTTCCGATCGCGGGGCCGAAGAGTTCACACGGCGGTTGCTTGCCGAATGCGCCGGCCCTGCGTGGTCAAATCTTTGTTCGGTGGTTCGTTGACGCCCAACGCGGCTGGTTCAGGAATGTGGCGCCCGCATTGCAGGCGGCTGCGCTTGCTGCGGAGCACCCAGTTCCCACAGCGACGTAGGACCGGTGCGGCTTGTGAACTGCGCTTTCAGCTGCACAGCCGACCGGTAACGGTCGAACGAGGTGTAAGGAACACCGCAGCGCCGATCGAGGAAAACATCCCAGGTGGGCTTGGGCAAGTCCACAACTCCGAGGAAGTAAACTTTGCCCCCGGCGGCCCTTGTGTTGCGAATTGCCGTATCAATTTCGCCGAGAATGCCCTCTCCATGAATCGTCGCCTCGTCCATAATCGGGAAAAATTGTTTCTCGTCCGCCCACAGATAAGCGTACATCACGGAAACGCTGTCGGACCCGCGATCCAAGATCACGAGATCTTTGTCGGCGACGAACTGCTTCACCTTGCGGGCTTCGGCAAATTCGAAGGGCAGATGCCGGTGGTTACGGAAAGCCCAGCCGAGATTGAAGAGCACTCCACCGAGAAAGAGCACGCCGGCGACTCTGCCTACAAGCAGCACCTGGCGTGAGACCTCCGGAAAGTGCCGGAACGCGATGGCCACGAGAACCGCAATGCAAGCCAGCGGCTGAATCCAGAATTTCCCGTAGTGTGGATTCCACGCGAGCAGCGGAATCATCGTGACCAACAACCCCGCGACTGCAGCGACCACAGCTGTAAGCTCGATTGTGGTCAATGACGAGCGGCGTTTAACCAGCGTATATCCGCAATAGAACACACAGAGCCACAAAGCGACGATTAGGGCCGTCATCGAGAGGAGAACCGATTTGGGCCCATGCAGAAAACCGCGCATTCCGTTGTACAGCGGAAGCAAGGGAAAGCAGTTACGGACCAGGCCGAGAGGAAGCTTTAGCCATTGATTCGCGCTGACATCGAGGTAGGCGCGCGAATCATCCTGGTGAAGAAACTTGGAAAGCATGTCCGCGCGGGCTACGCCCATATGGGAATACGCCCAGCCGAAAATCAGAACGCAGCCCAAGGCAAACGAAATTCCCAAGACGGCCAGGCGCAAAGGCTGACCGCGGCGCAACGGGTTCCACGATTCATCAGTAGCGAGGGGACTGACGATCACGACGGCCGCGGCCGGGGCCAAGAAAACCATCGAGCGATAGGTGGCCATCGCGAAGGCGAACAACACGCCGCACACGACAATCGGCCAAAGCCTGCGATTGTTTAGAGAGAGAATCGCAAAGGCAATTCCGAGAAAGCTCCAAAGTGAACCGACCATCGGTTCGTTGGGGTTGACTGCCTGAGCGAGAAAGGCTGTGGTCAGTCCGTAACCGATACACACGATCGTAGCGAGTTTCCACGACGAGGTCACTTTTCTAAGAATCCAGAAAAGTACCGCAACACAAACTGCCGCGGCCAGGCAATTCATGGTGTCCACGGCCACCATGAATTGCAGCGGATCGGAAAGGTCGAAGCGCAGGGCGGCCGCGATTCTAGTCCACGCGAATACGTTGACCAGATACAAAAGGTGATTATTGGGGTGGAACAGCAACGTCGGATTCTGATAAACCGTCAAGCATCGAGGGGCGCCGTCTACAAAAAAGCAGTCGTGAGAACGCAGCGCCAGACCAACCAGCGCACTGCAAGCGAAGGCCAGCACCGTTTGATAGCTGGCCTTCATCCGGGGAAAATGCCCAAGTTCTTTTTCATCGCTGCTCCGGCTGACCATCGTACTACAGCCTGTCCGCGCCGGCTCGCTTGAGGTGCAGGCTTCGGCAAATGATATAGTTCTGTGAAAATTTTGTTTTGGACTCGCCGCGATCGGCGGCAGAAAAGTCGAGGATGAAAATGAGTTGTCGCCAGCGACGACTAGCTTTACCGGTCGCTTTCCTCTTGATTGTTTGGTTTTTCTCCGCGGCGTCGGCGCGGGCGCAAGCTAAAAATCCTTACTCCGGCAATGCGAAGATGGCCAAGCTTGGCGAGTATGAGTTCCGCGCGAACTGCGCGTTCTGCCATGGACTCGGCGCGCGCGGAGGTGGACGGGGGCCGGATCTTACGCGCACTCCCAAGAAGCACGGTGACTCGGATCAAGAAATGTTCACGACCATCAGCAACGGCGTGCCAGGCACTGCGATGCCGCCGAACGGCGCGACGCAACAAGGCGTTGGCATGACCGAGGCAGAGATCTGGCAGGTTGTTACTTACATTCGCAGCGTGGAGCACAAGCCGGTCGAGATGGCGGGAAATTCGCTGCGCGGGCGACAACTGTTTTTTGGAAGCGCCGCGTGCTCGACCTGCCACATGTTCAAGGGGCAAGGCGGGCGGCTCGGCCCCGACCTTACGGCTGCAGGCACGGCGCGTTCGCTGGAGTATCTGACGGATTCGATCCGCAATCCGAGCCGGCGGCTCGCGCAAGGTCTCGGCGAGGCGATGAAAGAGTTCACGGTGGAGTATGAAACGGTGAACGTAGTTACTACCGACGGCACCAAGCTGCAAGGCACGCTGCTCAACGAAGACAGCTTTACGATTCAGTTTCTCGATACGCGCGAACTGGTCCATTCGTTTGACAAAACCGCGTTGAAATCGTGGGAGAAGTCGCGCTTGTCCCTTATGCCTGGGTATGACGAAAAAACATTGCCCGAGAAAGACTTGCAGGACATCCTGACTTTTATGGTCAATCGCCTGCAGGCGCCGGGAGGTGCGCAGTGAGAGCCTTCGCTCGCGCTTTCGGGTTTGTGCTTTTGGCATTCGCGTCGGTTGCATCCGCACAAGTCACGTCCGACCGTTTGCTGAATGCATCGAAGGAGCCGCAAAACTGGCTCACGTACAACGGCGATTATGCGGGCCGGCGTTTTTCTTCTCTCGAACAGATCAATGCCGGAAACGTGCCCCAGCTCATACCGAAGTGGGCTTATCAGACGATGGCCGGAGGAAAATTCGAAACGACGCCGTTGGTTGTGGACGGAATACTGTACGGCACGGGTCAGGACGACCGCGCTTTTGCCCTCGACGCGCACACCGGGCGTCCGATCTGGCAATATCAGCGAAATTTGCCCGACGACATTCGCCCTTGCTGTGGACGCGTGAATCGCGGGTTCGCCATGCTCGGCGATCGTTTGTTCATGGGCACACTCGATGCACATGTGGTCGCGCTCGACGCAAAGACCGGAAATGTCTTGTGGGATACTCCGGCCATTGAATACACCAAGGGATACAGCTTCACGCTCGCGCCGCTCGTGATCAAAAACCTAGTGCTAGTCGGCGTTTCCGGCGGTGAATACGGGATCCGGGGCTTCATTGACGCCTACGATCCGGCAACCGGCGAACGGAAGTGGCGTTTCTATACGATTCCTGCCCCTGGCGAACCGGGCAGCTCATCGTGGGAAGGCGACTCGTGGAAAATTGGCGGGTCACCGGCGTGGATTACCGGCACTTACGATCCCGAAACCAATACTACGTTCTGGACTACCGGCAACCCGTCGCCTTCGAATCGCGGCATCGGGCGCAGTGGCGACAACCTCTATTCGAACTCGCTTCTTGCGCTTGATCCCGACACGGGCAAGCTCAAATGGTATTTCCAGTTCACACGGCATGACGAACACGACTACGACGCGACACAAATTCCCGTGATGGTGAACGACGGTGATCGCAAGGTTATTTTGCAGGCGAACCGGAACGGATTTTTTTACCTTATTGACCGCACTACCGGGAAACTTCTGCACGCCGATTCCTATGCCAAGGTTTCCTGGAGCAAGGAAAAGGACGCGAGCGGCGCGCCTGTTCCCGCGAAGGATGCTTCCCCCACGCCCGAAGGGAACCGTGTGTGTCCCGGCGCTGCCGGAGCTACCAACTGGATGTCGCCGACGTACGACCCGCAAACGAAACTGTTTTATGTCACGGCGCGCGAACAGTGCGACGTTTTTTCCACTGCACCTCAGCCCTACAACGCCGGGCACGCTTACTATGGCTCGGCGTACTTCCCGAATGAAGACGCAGCGCCTTTCTACGGCGCTTTGCGCGCGCTTGATCCCGACACCGGAAAAATCAAATGGGAGTGGAAACATCCTTCGCCGACGTGGTCGGGAGTTCTCTCTACGGCAGGAGGATTGGTTTTCACCGGGGACGCGGAAGGAAACTTCATCGCGCTCGATGCCGCGACGGGCAAAGCGCTTTGGCACTTCCAGTGTGGCGCGTCGGTGTATTCGGCACCGATGACGTATGCCATCAACGGGAAGCAATATGTTGCGGTTGCGGCCGGATCGACGCTCTTTACGTTTGGACTGCCGTAGCGTTTGCTTCGAGCGGGAAATCTGGCGCGCCCGAGTTAAACGCAGGATTCAGCTTCGTTTGACCATTCCAGCTGCACTGTGTAGCCGTTCAGCTTTTTCGTCTTCCACGCGCAAATGTCGCCGATCTCGCCGTTGGCATCGTCGTACCAGCCTTGTCCGGGAACCGGGTCGGTGATGGCTTCACACAGTTCATGTGACGAGGTGGAAGTCAGGGCATCGAGCGGTGTCATTCCGCCTTCGCAGCCGGTGCAATTGGGGTAGGGCATGGCCGCGTAAAAGATGTTGTCGGTGGTTGCGTCGTGATAGCCGCAGAAATCGGCGCAGGAAGCCGCGCCGCCTTGCTCGACTTGCGTTCCTGGCGGTAAGAAGACGAAATACAGTGAGTTGGCGTTCTTTGCCGGCAACGTGCCGGCTGCGATTTCCACCTGCAGCATCTTCTGGATGGCGGAGTCCTGAACTTTTGTTCCCGGTTCCGATGTGCTCAGTGTCAACGAACCAGTCCGCGTTCCATGGCCGATGGTTTTGCCTTCGACACTGTACTCCGCAAGCTGGTCGAGGAGCTTGCTGGTGAGCACAAAGTCGAAGAACTCGTTCATTTGTTTGACGACGGCGGAATTCGTCGCGTCCTGCCATGCCTGTCCCCAGAAGACCGTGAACACCTCCACGTTAGTGAGCAGGGGACCGTTGCGATATGTGAATTGGGGAGTTGTGGCCGCGCCAAGCCGCGGCGCGGTGTGCAGGGGCACGATGCGCCACGGATGCTTGAACTTTGTCTGTTGAGTGGCTTTTTGTGCGGAGTGCGGCTCGACGATCTTTTTTGCTTTCGCGCGTGTTACCACGATGGCTCCTTCCCGGCCTGCCCGCGGAATTGCTTGGGCTGAGAAGGGTGCACGCCGAAGAATCAACGTAGTCCAGTTTGCGGGCGAAGTAAATGGTACGAAGTTCTCTGGACGAAGCTCCCACTTGCTGGTAGAAAGTGCTTTCATGAGCGTGCAGCCGCAACGAAAAATTGTCGCGTTTCACCAGGACGGTCACGGAGATTGGGTGGCGGATCTGGAGTGCGGGCACACGCAACATGTGCGCCATAATCCGCCATGGCAGAACAGGCCGTGGGTGATCACTACGGAAGGGCGTTCGGGATATCTTGGTCGAGAGCTGCCGTGCAAGAAATGCGGCGAGGAGATTTCGTTCGGGGCGAGTGCTGTCTAGTGTGAAGCTGTCCGTTTCGTCGATTTCGGATGAGCAACCGTTCGTGCTAGGAAATATTTTTCAGCGTGGTGGCGATCAATTTTTCGGTTCCCGCGTAAGCATCGCCTTCGGTGTCCCACTCCATTGAAAAGTAGCCTTTGTAATTGTGCTTCTTCGCTATGGTCAGAGCGCGTGTCAAATCCACCGGCACAGCTTCGCCTTTTGCCGTCATCGAAACGTCTTTCACGTGGGAGATGCCGTAGGCGTGTGCAAACATCTGCTCCAGGCCGCGGTATGCGTCTTCCACCGGCATGGCCGAAAAACTGTTGCCGCAATCGGGCAGGGCGCGGTCCCATGGGCTGTTCACCTTGTCCAGTACATCTGAAATGAAAAATGGATTTTCGCTGATTGGGTTGTCGTTTTCGTGATGCACGACGACGTTCTTGTTTGCGCCGTAGGCGGCCAGCGTTTTCAATGATTCCGCGACCAGTGCCGCATCAGGCTTGGTATCTTTCGCCGGTGGCATGTTGATCCGGACGCTTGGCGAGCCGATGTGCGCGGCAATGTCGATCCATTTCTGGCCGAAGGCGACGGCTTTCGCTCTTACCGCTGGATCGGAGGAGTAAAAGCTGTTTTCGCCATCCGCGGCAATGTTCGCGAAGCCGCAGCCGGCTTTCAGTGCCGTGGTGCGCAGTTCATCGAGATAGGTGGCATCCGTCGAAAGGAAATGCTCGCTCCATGGCTCGATGTGCGTCACATTGAATTTCTGCTTCACGTGGCCGGCAAATTCCTTGAGCGGCATTTTTGAGGACGTAGCATGCGGATCGTGCGTACCGGCAATGAAGTCGCGAAAGGGATAGGAGGCGATGGCGATTCGATCGCGTGGTGCTGCGGGGAATTTCACTGAGGGCACAGCTTGGCCCGCGGGAGCTGCGAAGAGTTGCGAGCCGTGGAGCAGGCTTGGCGCTACCGCCGAGGCAATTGCGGCTTTCAGGAACTCGCGGCGAATGATTTTCATAGCCGCCAAGTGTACCGCAGCTTGTCGGTGCTGCGATCGGATTGTGTCGAGCTAGTGTTGCGCTAGTTGGCCTGAGGTGCTGGAGCTGCCGAGCTTGCCGCGTTTGTCGGTGATTTGCCGATGGCGTCGCCATTCACGACCAATTCGACGCGGCGGTTCTTCTGGCGTCCCTCTGCGGTATCGTTGGAAGCGATGGGCTGCGTCTTGCCGAGACCCTTCGCTGTTATGGAAGACGCAGGGACACCCTGCTCGGCCAGGAAATCGCGCACGCTGTCCGCGCGCCGCTCCGAAAGCTGCTGGTTGAACTCATCGCTGCCCACGCTGTCCGTGTGTCCTTCGACTTGCAGCGCTAGCCCCGCATGCGCCAGCAGAATTCCCGAAATTTTGGCGAGCTTTTCGCGAGCGCCCGGTTTCAGCGTTGCGCTTCCGGTGTCGAACAGCACGTCCGACATTTGCACGATCAGGCCGCGTGCGGAGTCCTGCGTTTGCAGAATGGAGTTCAGTTGGTTTAAGAGCTGTGCGCGCAGATCGGCTTTTTCCGCCTCCGCTTTTGCCGCGGCTTGACGGGCTCGTTCTGCGTCGGCTTCTGCAGCCTTCTTTTGCTCGAGTGCGGCTTGCTGGTCGGCCAGAGCCGCTGCACGTGCAGCTTCGGCTTCTTGCTTTGCCTTAGCCGCGTCGGCAGCCGCTTTTTCCGCTTCCTGCCTCAAGCGTTCCGCGTCTGCTCTGGCTGCTTCTGCCTGAGCGCGCGCTTCATCGGCGGCCTTCCGGCGTTGCACTTCCGCGTCGGCGTCCGCGCGAGCCTTGGCTTCGCGAGCTTCCGCGGCTTGCTTGTCTGCTGCAATCTTTGCTTGCGCTTCTTCCTCTGCCCGCGCCTTCACGGCCATGACGCGCGCTTCTTCCGCGGTTTGCACTGCATCCCGCGCGGCGGCTTCCACTACTTTTCGGTCGCGTTTCTGCCTGTACGCGTCTTCTGCTGTTTGCAGTTGCTGCTCCGCTTTGGCCAGCGAGGCGGATGCGTATTTGTCGGCGGCCGCGTTCCGAGAGATGCGGACGGCGTTGCGCGCCTCAAAAAGTGGCAGGGGCGTCTTCGAATCAATTCCGAAGATCGCGTTTTCAATTTTCGTGTTGGAAGAAGAGTAAGCTTCAGGCCCGAGCAGTTCGTAGCGCGCTTCAACCGGCTGTGCTTCTTCGCCGGCAACGTTTTCCAGCACGACGAAGGTCCCTGGCTGTGTCACGGCGAAATATGGTTCGGCGCTCACGATCATGCCGAAAGTCTGCATGTCGGTGATGGCTTTCACTTCGCCGACGCCATTTTTCAATATGAGCTCGCCAAGATTTTCCGCGCGGCCTTGCGGCGAAACCGCCCACAGCACGTAAGTAAGGTATTGCAGGCCAAACCGGGTAGCTGGTTCGAGCGACATGAATTTTGCTTCGATTTCAACGCGACTGCCTTTGTTTTTTACTTCCGCCCCGCCCGAAGCGATCTGATTCGGATCGGTGGAGTGGAACGAAATTTTGGTTGTAGTGCCGGCGCGGCGGTAGTTCACCGCGCGAATGGTACGCTGCGTTGTCTTGGCAGGCGTGGTGGAGCTTGTTTGTGCAGAAGTGAAGTTCGTCGCCAAACAGACGACGAACACAGCGCAAACGATGCGGCCGGGAAATAGACGCACTGGCGACTCCCTGAGAACCGGCCGCGGCAAAGCTACAGGAAAGCCGGTCTGCGAATGAAATTACTACCTAAGAAAGCCTAGCAAAGGAAAACAACGTGCGATGGCGCGAGCTGCCAGGCTTGTCGAATTCATTACCAGATTCAGTCTGAGCGGGCGGGCGGTTGAGGCGCTGGCTTCGGCTTGTAGCCCAGCCCATAACGAAGGACCAAGTATGCGACGGGGCCGGATGCAAGGAGCCACGGCGCCCAATGCCAGACGAAAGGTTCGCTGTAATAGATTTTCACGCCGCAGAGAATCGCCGGAAAGAAAATCGCGAAAATCAAGCCGAGGTTGCCGCCCGGAACTCGAAATTGTCGTCGTGCATCCGGCATTTTTCGACGCAGGCCCCACACCGCCAGCATGGTAAGCAGGGAAGTGGCGATCCGAGCCCAAATATAGATGCTCACCAGAACGGTTACATTGGAACCTGCGAGCAAGCAGTAGACGACAAACGACACGGCGATGGCCCGCGCGGGAGTGCCGTAGCGAGGATGAATCTTTCCGAGCCACGCGGGGAGGTAACCGTCCTGGGCCATAGCCGCGGGAATGCGCGTTGTGTAAAGGATGGTGCTGTTGGAAAGGGAAGCGGTGCCGATGATGGATGCGACTAGCATTGCGACACCGAGCGATTCGCCGCCGATGCGCCGCGAAGCTTCGACGATGTAGCCGGTGTGCCAGTCCTGCCAGTTGCCGAGCGCGGCGATGGCCAGCGACGCCGGCAAAATGTAGGTGAGCACGTTCATCGGCGTGTTCCACAGCAAAATTCGCGGAAAGGTTTTTTGCGGATTCTGCATCTCGCCCGTGACGCTGGAGAGCTGTTCGTAACCGGCGTAATTCCACATGGCTAGCGCAAGGCCTACTCCAAATACCGACTCGAACGGCTGGCCGGGCGGAATCAGCGGGCGGACGGGATCATGTTGCCAGTGAAAGAGCGAAACTACACAAAGCCAAATGACGGGAATCAAAATGGCAATGAGCATCGCAACAGAGAGCCAGCCAGAGACCTGAATGCCGCGAATGTTCAGATACGAAAGGACGCAGAGCACTACGCAAGCTCCCGCCCACTTCGTGTTTCCGGTAAGCGACGGAAAGTAATGAACGAGATAATCCATCACCAGAACGCCGTAGAGGCTGTTCAGCAGGAACGTCCCCGTCCAGTTCCACCAGCCGCACTGGAAACCCCAGAAATCGCCAAACGCGGCGCGCGTCCAGCGATAGAACCCCCCTTGTACCGGAAGGAGGTTGTTGAGTTCGGCGGAAGCGAACGAAATGGGAATGCTCCAGAAAAACGGAACGAAGATGAAGAAGAGCAGAGCCATTCCCGGACCGGACTGCGAAAAGATGTCTTCGTAACCGAATGGGCCGCCGGCTGTGTAGCCGTAGAAAACGGCGAGGAGTGGCAAGAAGCCGATGGTGCGGACAGCAGCGTTTTGTGGGGGCGATGCGATTTGGTTTGCAGCCACCGAGTTGGCCTTGGCGAAGGATGCTATCTCGCACATGCCGATTTGCAAAGGGCGAACTGTGTTCTTTAGCCGGAGGCCGAAGTACACAACGCGGCAGGCAGTCCGCGATTGCGCCCATCGCGACGCATCCGTTAGACTCGGCGTTCTATGAAACGCATATTTGTTTTTCTGTTTCTGCTCGCACTTGCCTCCACGGCTTCTGCTGCGGAGCGCCCGAAGTCGCTGTTTTACCTGACAAGCGATGCAAGTTCGATACGCTCGTTTCAGGATCATGCGGACAAAATAGATATTCTTGTGCCGACTTGGTATCAGGTGAACGCAGAAGGACTGGTTTCCGGCGGTCCGAATCCGCTGGTGCAGGAAATGGCGCGGCAACATCACGTGGTGATGATGCCGATCGTGGTGAATGCCGGATTCGTTCAGGCAGAATTTCACAAGTTTCTTGGCGACGCCGCTGCTCAGAAACGAATGCTGGATGCGCTGATTCGTGAGTGCAAAGCGAACGTGTACGTCGGCATCCAGTTTGATTTTGAGAATGTTCGGTGGACGGATCGCGATGCGCTTTCCGCCTTGGTCAAAGACAGTGCCGCTGCATTTCACAAAGAAGGCTTGCAGATTTCGATCGCAACGGTGCCCAATGCGCCGGGCAGGCCGGGGAACGATACGGCGTTTTCGGCGTGGCTGTATGAAAACTGGCGCGGCGCTTACGATCTGAAGGCAATCGGAGAGGCGGTGGACCTCGTGTGCTTGATGACGTACGACCAGAACACGCAGTGGACTGTGCCCGGTCCGGTTTCTGGCTGGAACTGGGTCGCGGCAAACGTGGAGTACGCGCTGAAGGTTGTGCCGCCTGGGAAGCTTTCGCTGGGAATTCCGTTGTACGGTTACCATTGGTTCGCCGGAATGCCCGTGAAGGATTCTAGCGAGATAGGTTACAAAGCGAATCCCTCGGCGAGATACATTTCGTACCCAGATGCTGTAGATTTGGCGCGAACATTCGGCGCAAAAATCGAGTGGGACGCCGCGGATCGCACGGCATGGTGCTTCATCAATCGTGGCGACATGCGCGAATGGATTTTCTTCACCGACGTGCGGACGTTCAAGGAGCGCTACGAGTTGGTCCGCGAGCGTGGGTTGCAGGGATTCTGTTCGTGGGTTCTCGGAACGGAAGATCCAGCGATTTGGGATTTGTTGCCTTCGCATAAATAATGAACCGCGAAAGCGGCAGATGGGCTGCCGCACT